>SAMEA3663038__coassemble_304_pt1 | contig 17158 bp, 12 predicted proteins | sample SAMEA3663038__metabat2_low_PE_036 | metagenome-assembled genome bin SAMEA3663038 (sample SAMEA3663038) | pig gut metagenome | biome: pig gut; feature: pig-associated habitat; material: faeces | place: France | collected 2012 | reverse complement strand
CTCTTCGGTGAAGCCTACCATCTCATTGAAGCCGTAGGCGAGGGAATAGTTGGTGCCAATGTTGAATCCGCTCGTAAGGTCGTCAAGCGTCACGGGACTTACGCCCGTGATGAATACACGTTCGATGGATGAGTAAGTGCCAGACTTTATGGTGTCGAAGAATGTACGCAAATAGCCAGTGCCATGTGTCTCCTTACGGTATTCTTTTTCACGCGTGGCATCCGAGAGGATGTTGTTGGTGAAATGGTCATACTCGTCGATGAATAGATAGATCTTCTGACCAGCCTTTGAGCATTCTTCATACAAATAATCCAATTGTTCAACGCAACCGTTCTTTTTGTTGAGCTCTTCCTTAATTCCAACTGGCAAGTATGCAGCATATTGGTCACAAAACGAGTTGAAACGAGTATTGCAATGTGCATCCATCGCACTTCGGTAGTTGCCCAAGTCTGCATTTATCACTGCAAAGTTGAGGTTCATTACGAGATACTTGTTGCGGTTGGGCGTTGGGTTCTTGCCTATATACAGGTCGCCATAAAGTCGCTCAAATTTGTCAGCTGCATTAATGTCATAGTAGTGATGGAGCATCGACATGGTAAGACTCTTGCCAAAACGGCGAGGGCGGATAAAGAAGAAGTAGCGGTTGGAGTTCTCAATCTTCTCTATAAATCGAGTCTTATCGACATAGTAATAGTTGTCTTCGCGAATTGCCACGAAGTTCATCATGCCGTAGGGAATACCCAGTGGTTTTACTGCTGTATTTTGTTCTTTCATACGAAATTATACCAAGTTGTCTATTATTAAGTGCAAATATACGCTATTTTTTTCGAACAGCCACAAATTATTATCATTTTTTAATTATTACTGTCCGCTAAACCATAACACACCCAGTACTATGAGCTTAGAAAAGTCATTTTAAGGAGGTTGCATTAAGAAAGGCAAACCTTCGCATTCTTCATCAGAAGGCTTCGGATGCACATCAGAAAGCTTCGGATATACATCAGAAAGTTTCGTATGAACATCAGAAAGCTTTTGACGGAAAACATGTATCGCTAAATTCGTAGTTGTTGCAAGCCAAACATCCTTTATGCAGAAGAATATATAAAAAAAACCTTCACCCTTCACTTTCGGGGTGCAAATGTCTCAATATCAACGTATTGAAGCGGTGAAGGGTTGCTGAAACCCTTCACCACCCTTCACGACCCTTCACTTTCTGCTTAACACCAGCATATAGTTGTTGTCATTACAGACAAAACGGACAAATTCAAAATCGTAAAAGATTTTCGGTTAAACTATTGGTTCGTTCCAGAGATTATCCCAGTGAAGGGGTGTGAAGGGTGGTGAAGGGTTAGAGCAACCCTTCACTGGAATATTTAACTGAAATACAGTGACTTATGCCACAAAAGTGAAGGGTGAAGGGTTTTTGGCAATATTCGTCTGCGTTCATCGGATTTCTTTCAAAAATAATTGGAATATTGTAACTACAAGAAGTGTAAGATAATGCAAAACTAAAATATAGAGTATTCTTATTACAAATGATGTACAAAACATAAATAATCAAAAATTACCTTTCGATTTGGCTGTGGTATGGTGTGTAATTAGTATATTTGCAAAACAAATTGGAATTTTTATGAAGCGATATAATTATCTGATAGTTGGTGCCGGACTATATGGATCGATGATGGCATACAAGCTGACAATGCAAGGCAGACAATGTCTTGTCATTGACAAACGTGGGCATCTTGGCGGAAATATTTACTGCGAGAATATTTACGGTATTAACGTTCATAAATATGGCGCGCATATCTTCCATACTTCAAACAAAAAGGTATGGGATTTTGTCAATTCTATTGTATCGTTCAACAGATACACCAATTCGCCGTTGGCAAGATATAAGGAAAAACTCTATACCTATAAGTATTGCAAACTTGACTATCGCAGTCTCAGGTTTGAGCACGAAGAACATGATGTGCCTAACTACCAAGGAAATGCCGTTGTGAATTATACTTCGGCAGATGTGCCTTATACAAGAACCATAGAGCACAAGCATTTTGAGATGTTCGGCGACAAGGTATATGACATACCCAAGACAGTTGTGTCAAAGGAGTATCCGCAGGAATGGAAAGAGGGACTGGAGCCATATTATCCTGTGAACGATTCCAAGAACATGGAGCTTTATGCACAATATAAGGCATTGGCAGACAAGGAAGTGAATGTCATATTCGGCGGCCGACTTGCCGAATACAAATATTATGACATGGCTCCGATAGTTGAAAGGGTATTGAATATCAAGGTATGAAAGTATCAATATTAGTGCCTATATATAATGTTGAGAAATTTTTCTCAAGATGCTTGGAGTCGTTGTTTAACCAGACATATCAAAATATTGAGTATGTATTTGTTAACGATTGTACTCCAGACAACAGTATGGTCGTACTTCACAACTTTATGGAGAAATATCCCTCGCGTGCGAAACTGGTGAGAATAATTGAAAACACTAACAATTGCGGAATAGCAATAGTGAGGAATACTCTAATAAAAAACGCAACGGGAGATTATGTACTGTTTGTAGATAGCGATGATTGGATAGAGGAGGATATGGTTGAAAAATTGGTTGACAAAGCTATACAAACAGATGCAGATGTTGTAGGATGTGATTATTACGAGGATTATCCCAACAAGGCTGTACTATGTAAGCAACATTATCCTACTGACCGCATAGAGGCAATGAAAGCAATGACATTGCTTAAAATCAAAGGCGTATTATGGAAACTTCTTATTCGCCACGATTTGATAGTAAAAAATAATTTGTCGTTCATACCAGAGATTCACTTTGGCGAGGATTATATTTTCTGCTGTAAATTATTCTTCTATGCCAAGTCGATTTCAAATGTTGACGAAGCGTTGTATCACTACGTGCAATATAATCCTAATAATTATTGTAGTTCAAACAGTGATAAGAGAATTCAGAGTTTTGCCAAAGCTATCAAGACTGTGGAAACTTTCTATCGGGAAAATGGTATTCTTGATATGGTGAATACTGAATTATTGCAAAGAAAATTTTTGTGTAAATCTTCATATGCCTTAGATAAGGAGAAGAGAAATATTAAAAAATGGGCGTTTTTTTTCCCTGAGTCTAACGGAATATGGCGAACTATGAATTACAGTGTCCCGAACAAGATGAGGTTTTTGCTCTTTGAGACAGTGGCAAAGCTATTTTATTAACTTCAACACGTATTTTGCAAATAAGTAAATAATCTTCTGCACTCTTCCTCGCTTCTTCAGTTCAGGAAGAAGACCTACTATTGGCATCTCACTTTCGGTGTAGAGATGTTCGTAGTCTTTCAGAATACGCTCAGGGAAGAGTTCTGCCATCACTCGCTTACGCTCTTCGGCATGCAATTGGCTTTGGGTGCTGCTCATACCTGTAAGGTCGTAATTGGCTACGATAGTATCAACAACCTTTACCTTGCAGTTGTCGAATACAATGGCTTGCACGTTCACTTTCCAGTCGGCAATCAGTTTGAGACTCTCGTCGTATGGATGGCGATCGAATATCGTGCGGCGATAGAATGTGCCCTGATGACAGATTATCTCTTTTTTCAAAGTTAGGAATGTCACTTCACTATCTTTCTTTATGCCACCGTAACGAATGCCTGTGGCTCGGTTGCACACGTTGCCAAACAAGATGTCGGCATCGCCTATCTTACTGTCCACTTCCTCCAAAACGTCGGGAGAGTGGAAGGTGTCGCCGGAGTTCATGAAATTCACATATTCTCCATGGGCTTTTCCCAATCCCTTGTTCATGGCGTTGTACACTCCCTTGTCGGGTTCAGACACCCAGTAGTCTATGTTGTCGGCATAATCCTTAATCACCTCAACGCTTCCGTCGGTTGAGCCTCCGTCAATGACAATGTACTCAAAGTCCTTCATAGTCTGGCCTAAAACGCTCTCTATGGTTTGTCGAAGTTCGGCAGAGTTGTTGAAGTTAATTGTGATAATGGTGTATTTTTTCATATTTGTTACCGTTTTATGACAGGGCTTGTGGAGTTATATCTTGCTGTGTCTGTAGCGCAAATACCATTTTGTAGGCAACAGCAGCATGAGGCTTCCTGCGAGACTGAAACCTATCTTGCGGTGATGGCGCAGGATAGTGAGGATGTGTCGACGCATATATCCCACCACTGATTTTGTGCGGAGGTCGGAATATTTTTCCGGAAAGAGTGCTATGCGGCCAAGGAGCTCGTTGGAGTAATACAGGCGGTTGAACACGGCATGTGGACTGTTTTCTGGCGTGTAGGTGAGGACGAGACGTCGGGTGATGTCGAAATTCAGCAGGCGGTTGTCGATGTATGAGTCTATCCGCTTGCTGAAGTATACCTTAGAAAGTGAGCTGGGAAGCATGGAATAGGTGTAGAGCGGAAGGTCTATCACACATGTGGTGCTGGCGTGTACGAGACAATGGATGTTGAAGATGAAGTCTTCGTCGGTCTTCAGTCCTTCGATGTTGCGAATGTTGTGGGCGACAATCATATCCCTTCGGTAGATCTTTGTCCAGCACTGGGTGTATATCTTGCCTTTCATGAGAAACTGCTCCAGTGCGCCCTGACGGTCGAGTACAATAGTCTTGCCGCTGTATGAGAACTGGTGTATGGTGCCGTCGGGCATCCGTTCCTCGTAGTTGCACCCCACGATGTCGGCATTGTGCCGTTTTGCCGTTTCAAGCATTTTTACAAACATGTCTGGTTTCACTTCGTCGTCACTGTCTGTTAGTGCGATGTATTCTCCTTGTGCAATCTCTATGCCGCGGTTTTTTGCCGATGCCGGTCCACTGTTTTTAATATGGACTGTCTTGACAAAGGGGAAGCGTGAGGAATAGGAGTCACATATTGAAGGAGAGGAGTCGGTTGAGCCGTCGTCGACGAGGATAATCTCCATGTCGATGCTTCTGTTTTCAAGCACGCTGTCAACGCACCTTTGCAGATAATCTTCAGTGTTGTAAACTGGAATGACCACACTAAGCTGTATCTTGTTTCCCATTATGCAAAATCTTGTATTCTGCAGCAAAATTAAAGATTTTAATTGGAATATCCAAACTTTCGGGCTATTTTTATATATTATTTAAGTTTCGTCTTTTATCTTCATTTGTCGGCGCAACCGACAAACTCTGTAGGGAGGATGTATGAATGCTAACCCATAATTGTTGCCATACGATACATGATTGAAAAACAAAGTTAGTACATTTGCACTATGAATCGTAGCAGCAATATAAATATGATACCGTTGATGCATCCTGGCACGCGATACTTGAAAGATTTAGTTTTTGAAACGGAGATTACCAAATGGTACAGTAGTGATTTTTTGTTATTATTCTATAAGATAATAACGGGTCACCAGTAAATAACTGAACTTTCTCAGACATTAGAATCACGTCAAATGTAAAGGCATCCAAGTTAATGCTCATATAAAGATTGAAAAATGAGAAGGCTGCGGGGACATTGTTGAGTCTGCCCGCAGCCTTCTTTGGTCTTCTTTAAAATTATCCTTATACAATCTGTTTTACCTTGGCATTGAAGACTTATGCCTGTCGAGTTAGTCATGATACCAATTCTGCATGTGCAAAATAGATTTTGCTACTAATAAATACCAATAACTAAAAACCAAAACTAAAAATACTACTATTACATGATTGAGTCGCAACGGCGAATCGCTTCGACGTTTTTGACACTGCAAAGGTACTCCGATTATCTGGATTGAAAGTGTAAGAGGTAAGAATAATTGTAAATAATACACTAATTATTGACTGAGGTCAATTTCTGAGTCTTGGCTTGCTCAAATTACGCTTATATAACAATGTATATAGGAAAAAGTTTGTTCAGTTGGAAAAAAATGTGTAATTTTGCAGCCAAAAATAGAAATAAATTAGAACAAAGACATGATAACAGTCACAAATCTTGCTATTCAGTTTGGTAAGAAGGTCCTTTACAAGGACGTAAACCTCAAATTCACAAGTGGTAATATCTATGGCGTAATAGGTGCCAATGGTGCTGGAAAGTCAACCTTGCTCCGTGCCATAAGTGGCGATCTGGAGCCTAACAAGGGTACGGTGGAACTCGGTCCAGGCGAGAGACTCTCAGTGCTGGAGCAGGATCATTTTAAGTATGACGAGTATAGCGTGAGGGACACCGTGCTTATGGGGCATCAGCCTCTGTGGGAGAACATGAAGGAGCGCGAGGCTCTCTACATGAAACCAGACTTCAACGAGGAGGATGGAATAAAGGTTGCAGAACTTGAGGACAAGTTTGCACAGATGGACGGTTGGAACGCTGAGAGCGATGCTGACCAGATGCTCTCAAACCTTGGCATTAAGGAAGACCTGCACGACAAGATGATGAGCGAGCTGTCGAACAACGAGAAAGTGCGTGTGATGCTTGCCAAGGCATTGTTCGGACACCCTGACAATCTGCTGCTCGACGAGCCCACCAACGACCTTGACCTCGACACCGTGATGTGGCTTGAGGAATATCTCAGCAACGTGGAGCAGACAGTGCTTGTGGTGAGTCACGACCGCCACTTCCTCGATGCTGTTTCCACACAGACTGTGGATATCGACTTCGGCAAGGTTACGGTGTTCTCCGGAAACTACTCATTCTGGTATGAGAGTTCACAGTTGGCTTTGCGTCAGGCTCAGAACCAGCGTCAGAAAGCTGAGGAAAAGCGTAAGGAATTGGAGGAGTTTATCCGCCGTTTCTCCGCCAATGTGGCAAAGAGCAAGCAGACTACTTCGCGCAAGAAGATGCTCGACAAACTGAACGTGGAAGAGATTAGACCATCGTCAAGAAAATATCCAGGTATCATCTTCCAGATGGATCGTGAGCCAGGAACGCAGATTCTTGAGGTAAACGACCTGAAGGCTGTGGAGCCAGACGGAACAGTGCTTTTCGACCATGTGAACTTCACAATAGAGAAAGGACAGAAGACAGTGTTCCTAAGCCACAACCCGAAGGCAATGACAGCCTTGTTTGAAATAATAAACGGTAACCGACAGGCCGATGCCGGAGAATACAAATGGGGTGTTACCATTACAACGGCATATCTGCCACTCGACAACACAAAGTTCTTCGACTCAGACCTCAATCTCGTTGACTGGCTGAGCCAGTACGGCAAGGGAAACGAGGTTCTCATGAAAAGCTTCCTCGGTCGTATGTTGTTCAAGGATGAGGATGTGATGAAAAAGGTGCGTGTGCTCTCTGGAGGAGAGAAGATGCGATGCATGATAGCGCGCATGCAGTTGCAGAACGCCAACTGCCTTATTCTCGACACTCCTACCAACCATCTTGACCTTGAGAGCATTCAGGCATTCAACAATAATCTCGTGCAATTCAAGGGCAACATCATCTTCGCCAGCCACGACCATGAGTTTATACAGACCGTTGCTGACCGAATAATAGAGTTGACTCCTAATGGCACCATCGACAAACTGATGGAATATGACCAATATATCTACGACGAGCAAATAAAGGAGCAAAAGGCGAAAATGTATGCTCAAAACTAATTTGCGGCATTCCTTTGGCACATTTTTTGCAGCATTGAGAGTAGGACAAAAAAGCAAAATTACAATGGAAGAAAACAAGAACATTAACGAAGAAGAGATAAAGCAGGAAACTGCTGAGGGGCAGGCTGAAGAGCCTACAAACCCTGAGAATCAAGAAACTCCTGAGAACACTGATGAACAGGAAACTCAGGAGAAGGACCCTCTGGAGGAAGCCAACAGGCAAATAGAGGAGCTGAAAGACAAGTATTTGCGCTCGGTGGCAGAGTTTGACAACTACCGCAAACGCACTCTGAAGGAGAAAACAGAGTTGATACTGAATGGAGGCGAGAAGACTATAACAGCTATACTGCCAGTGATTGACGACATGGAACGCGCCATAGTAAACGGTGCGAAGACAGAGGATGCCAATGTGATAAGAGAGGGAATGGAGCTTATTTACAACAAGTTCATAAAGGTGCTCGAGACCCTTGGAGTGAAACCCATAGAAACGGAAAACGCTGATTTCGACACAGATGTGCATGAGGCAATTGCCATGGTGCCCGGAATGGGCGACGACAAGAAGGGCAAGGTGCTCGACTGTGTGTTGCGTGGCTACAAACTCAACGACAAGGTGATTCGTCATGCCAAAGTGGCAGTGGGACAGTAAAGATTGAAGGTTGAAGATTGAAAGATGGCAAAGAGAGATTATTATGAGGTGCTTGGTGTTGACAAGACAGCCTCAGAAGACGAGATAAAGAAGGCATACCGTAAGATAGCCATAAAATACCACCCTGACCGCAATCCCGGCAACAAGGAAGCCGAGGAGAAGTTCAAGGAGGCGGCTGAGGCATACGATGTACTGCACGACCCACAGAAACGCCAGCAATACGACCAGTTCGGCTTTGCCGGACAAGGTGGTGCAGGAGGCTTCGGTGGTTTCGGCGGAGCAAGTATGAACATGGACGACATATTTTCCATGTTTGGTGACATATTTGGTGGTCATGCAGGCGGCTTTGGTGGCTTCGGCGGCTTCGGTGGCGGACAACGTCGTCCGCAACAGCACAGGGGAAGCGACCTCAGACTGAAGGTTAAGCTGACGTTGCAGGAAATTTCAACAGGTGTGACAAAGAAGTTCAAGGTGCGCAAGGATGTTGTGTGCCAGCACTGCCACGGCTCAGGTTCGGCAGACGGAGGTGCTTCGGAAACCTGTCCGACATGCCATGGCTCTGGTGTTATCTCACACACCACACAGAGCATCTTCGGCATGATGCAGACACAAGGCGTATGTCCTACTTGCAACGGCGAGGGCAAGATTATTAAGAACAAGTGCCACGAATGTAGCGGTACTGGAGTTGTGAAAGGAGAGGAAGTGGTAGAGATAAACATTCCTGCCGGTGTGATAGAGGGAATGGTAGTAAACGTTCCCGGAAAGGGAAACGCAGGAAGGAGAAACGGAATCCCTGGCGACATACAGGTGTTCATAGAGGAAGAGCCTAACGACACTTTCGTACGCGATGGCAACGACCTAATATACAACCTTCTTCTCGACTTCCCTACAGCAGCACTTGGCGGCGACGTTGAGATTCCTACCATAGAGGGAACAAAACTGAGAGTGAAAATAGAACCTGGTACACAGCCAGGCAAAACGCTCAGACTAAGGTCGAAGGGACTGCCAGCAGTGCAGGGCTATGGCTCAGGCAAGGGCGACATGGTGGTGAACATAAGCATATATGTTCCGAAAACTCTCTCACGCGACGAGAAAAAGGCACTTGAGAAAATGAAGGACAGCGACAACTTTAAGGGTGACGCTGCCACAAAACGCTCAATTTTCCAGAGGTTTAGAAACTATTTCAACTAATGGACTATAAAGAGACAACAGACTATTTGTTCAACCAGCTTCCCATGTTTGAGCGACAGGGGAAGGCTGGATACAAGAGTGGACTGGAGAACACGCTTTCCCTCGATGAACACTATGGTCATCCTCACCGATCGTTCAAAACCATCCACGTGGCAGGCACAAACGGCAAGGGCTCGTGCTCACACACCATTGCCGCACTGCTCCAGGCCAATGGCTACAAAGTGGGACTTTACACTTCGCCACACCTTGTAGATTTCCGTGAACGTATTCGTGTTAACGGAAAGTGCGTAAGTGAGGAATATGTTGTCCGTTTCGTAGAGAAGGGTAGGGGCTTCTTTGAGCCTCTGCATCCTTCCTTTTTTGAACTTACCACAGCTTTGGCTTTCAACTATTTCAGAGATATGGAAGTTGACATAGCCGTGATAGAGGTAGGACTTGGCGGTAGGCTCGACTGCACTAACATAATCCTCCCGGAACTGTCGGTGATTACCAACATCAGCTTCGACCACACACAGTTTCTCGGAAACACACTGCAGAGCATCGCGCGCGAAAAGGCTGGTATAATAAAAAGAGGTGTACCAGTGGTGATAGGTGAGTCAAACGAAGTCACCCGGAAAGTTTTTGAGAATGTGGCGGCAGACAATTGTGCCCCAATCTTGTTTGCCGAGGATAATTCAGATGTTCTTGCCTGTAGCAGAGATAGTAGTGGGAGAATGGAATATTCCACACGACATTTTGGCACACTGACAGGTTGTCTGTCTGGTGACTGTCAGGCAAGGAACACCAACACCATACTCGCTGCCTATCGACAGCTTATAGAAAGTGGAATTGTGGCGGATGACAATGAGAAACTCCAGGCGGCACTTGACGGAGTGGTGGAGATGACAGGACTCATGGGAAGATGGCAGACCGTGTCCGAGAAACCAAGAGTTGTGTGCGACACTGGTCATAATGTGGCTGCGTGGACGTATCTTGGTCCCCAGCTCGAGGCTTTGGAGTGTGGCACATTGCGTATTGTATTCGGCATGGTTGACGACAAAGACATCAATTCCGTTGCGGAATTGCTACCAAAGCGCGCAAAATACTATTTTACGCAAGCTGACAGTCATAGGGCACTGAAAGCTACTGAAGTGGCAGAAATTTGTTCTGGAAAAGGACTTGAAGGAGAGTGCCATTCCTCTGTATATAAAGCATATACGGCAGCAATAAAAGATGCTAAATTAGACGATTTTATTTTCGTGGGAGGCAGTAGTTATGTGGTTGCCGATTTCCTCTCAACTTGCTTTTAGTTGTTTTTAACAGTCTGTTAAACGTTTTTTTTGCAGTTTAGTTTGCTAATGTTGTTTTTTTTTCGTTACTTTGCAGTCAAGTTGAAAAAACATTAGTAATAACTAAAAACATTCGTATATGACAAGCACTACAGAAAACGCGAATCTCTGTGGTCTGAATCGCAAGGATTTCCAGACCACTATCAACGGTAAGAAGACCGATTTATACATACTGAAGAATCGTAAGGGATACGAAGTGGCTATTTCCAACTATGGAGGTGCCATTTGTGCAATCATGGTTCCAGACAAGGAAGGCAAGGTTGCAAATGTAATTCAGGGTTTCGACAGTATTCAGGCTCTTGTTGAAACCGATGAAATATATCGCTCTACACTTATTGGCCGTTATGGCAACCGTATCTGTAAGGGTAAGTTTACACTCAACGGCAAGGACTACCAGTTAGCGACTAACGACGGTCCAAACCACCTCCATGGTGGCAAAAAGGGCTTCAACGTAAGAGTTTGGGACGCTCGTCAGATGGGTCCACGCTCCCTCGCCCTCAACTACACATCACCTTACGGCGAGGAAGGTTTCTCGGGCGAGATGAAACTCACCGTTGAGTTCACATTCACCGATGCCAACGAGCTGGTGATAGAGTATCTTGCAACGACAAACAAGAAGACCATCGTCTGCCTTACCCACCACGCTTTCTTCTCACTTGATGGTATAGCAAACCCAACCCCGACTATCGAGAACCAGATTTGCCAGATTAACGCAGACTTCTATCTGCCTATCGACAATACGAGTATCCCGACAGGTGAGATTCTCAAAGTTCAGGGCACACCGTTCGACTTCACTTCTCCAAAACCATTCGGTCAGGACATTGAGGCTGACAACGAGCAGATTAAGAACGGTTCGGGCTACGACCACAACTATGTGCTCAACAAGAAAGAGGAAGGCGAGCTGAGCTTTGCCGCTAAGGTGACAGAACCAGTCAGTGGACGCACGCTTGAGGTTTACACCACAGAGCCAGGCGTACAGCTCTACACAGCAAACTTCTGTAGCGGAGGTGTGGGACAGCATGGAGCCACATTCCCCAAACGCTCAGCCGTTTGTCTTGAGTGCCAGCATTTCCCAGACTCGCCAAACCGCCCATACTTCCCGTCTGTAGTATTGCGTCCAACAGAGCAGTACAAGCAGAAGACTATCTATAAGTTTGGCGTTGAATAAAACTGTTTACGGTAATTGAAATCCATGTCCTATATATATAATAATGTATAGGACGTGGATTTACCTCATATACAAAAGCTAATTTGCCTAATTTTTAACAGAAAAATATTAACTTAAAGAACAATGTCAGAAACACAGAAAAAACAAGGAAGTGCCATAGCCATTATCACTATGTTCTTCCTTTATGCAATGATTTCATTCGTTACAAATCTTGCTGCTCCTATTGGAGTGATTTGGAAAAACCAGCCTGAAATTGGCGGAAGCAATCTTCTCGGTATGATGGGTAACTTCATGAACTTCTTCGCCTATCTCTTTATGGGTATTCCAGCAGGAAAGTTGCTTACAAAGATTGGTTACAAGAAAACCGCACTCCTCGGCATTGGTGTGGGATTCTTTGGAGTTCTCATACAGTTCCTCTCAGGTATGGGTTCGGGATTGACCGGCTTCTACATCTATCTCTTGGGAGCTTTCGTATCCGGATTCTCTGTTTGTCTGCTCAACACCGTGGTGAACCCTATGCTCAACCTGCTTGGTGGCGGCGGCAACCGTGGTAATCAGCTCAACCTCATTGGAGGTACTTTGAACTCTCTCTCGGGCACACTCACTCCAATGTTTGTTGGTGCACTCATCGGAACTGTTACGGCAAGCACACAGATGGCAGACATCAATCTCGTGCTCTATATAGCAATGGCGGTATTCGCTGCAGCATTCATCGTGCTCCTCTTCATCCCTATAGAGGATCCGTCGATAGGTAAGGTTACGGCAGAAACTAAGTTTGAACATTCTCCATGGGCATTCCGTCACTGCGTCTTGGGTGTTATCGCCATTTTTGTTTATGTAGGTGTTGAGGTAGGTATCCCCGGAACTCTTAACTTCTATATTTCAGACACATCGGAAAAGGGTGCAGGTATGCTTGAGAATGCTGCTGCCATAGGTGGCTTTGTGGCTGGTACATATTGGCTTCTGATGCTCATAGGTCGTTTCGTTGCCGGTTTCATTGCCGATAAGGTATCCTCAAAGATGCTTATGCTCTGTACCTCTGGTTTTGGAATGTTGCTTGTTCTTGGAGCAATGTTTGCACCAAAGACTCTGACAGCTTCAATGCCATTGTTCACTGGCAGTTCTTTTGAGATGACTGTGGTACCTCTTAGCGCGCTTCTCCTTGTGCTTTGCGGTCTTTGTACATCAGTTATGTGGGCATCAATATTCAATCTCGCAACAGAGGGACTTGGTAAATATACAGCACAGGCATCGGGTATCTTCATGATGATGGTTGTCGGTGGTGGCGTTTTACCACTCATTCAGAACTATATTGCAGACAATGCAGGCTACATGATTAGTTATGTGGTACCTCTGCTGGCTCTTGCCTACATGTTCTGGTACGCGCTTCTTGGTTCAAAGAACGTGAACAAGGACATACCTGTTGACTAACTTTAAAATAACTCAATAACTTATTAAAAAATAATCATTTATGGATATAGAATTTGTAAGAAGCCGCTTCATTAAGCATTTCGATGGTCAGACTGGAAACATCTACGCCTCTCCTGGCCGTATAAACCTTATCGGAGAGCACACCGACTATAATGGCGGTTTCGTGTTCCCAGGAGCTGTTGACAAGGGAATGATGTGTGAGATTCGTCCTAACGGCACCGACACCATCATGGCATACTCTATCGACCTCAAAGACCGTGTGGAGTTCAAGGTTGATGACCCTAAGGGTCCACGAGCAAGCTGGGCACGTTATATATATGGTGTTGTTCAGGAGATGAAGAAACTCGGCGTTGACGTAAAGGGATTCAACACAGCCTTCGCTGGTGATGTTCCCCTTGGAGCTGGAATGTCCTCTTCTGCCGCTCTTGAGAGCTGCTACGCATTTGCCCTGAATGACCTTTTTGGTGACAACAAGGTGTCTAAGTGGGATATGGTTCTTGCAGGACAAGCTACAGAGCACAACTACTGCGGCGTGAACTGTGGAATAATGGACCAGTTTGCAAGTGTGTTTGGCAAAGAGGGATGCCTCATGCGTCTCGACTGCCGTAGCCGCGAGTTTGAGTATTTCCCTTTCAAGCCAGTTGGTTACAGGCTGGTATTGCTCGATTCTGTGGTTAAGCACGAGTTGGCAGGCTCGCCTTATAACGACCGCCGCAACAGTTGCGAGAATGTTGTTAAGCACATTGCAGCAAAGCATCCTGACGCTAAGTTCGAGACCCTCCGCGACTGCACATGGGAGCAACTTGAGGAAGTGAAGTCAGAAGTAGGCGAAGAGGACTATCGCCGCGCAAAATTTGTTCTTGGCGAGAAAGACCGTGTGCTGGCAGTTTGCGATGCACTCAATGCCGGTGACTATGAGACAGTGGGTCAGAAGATGTATGAAACACACTATGGACTTTCGAAGGAGTATGAGGTTTCGTGCGAGGAGCTCGACTATCTCAACGACATAGCCAAGGAGAATGGCGTAACAGGTAGCCGCATCATGGGTGGTGGCTTCGGTGGTTGCACCATCAACCTTGTTAAGGACGAAATCTACGACAAGTTTATCGCCGATGCCAAGGAGAAGTTTGCAGCCAAGTATGGTCATGCTCCAAAGGTTTATGATGTTGTCATTGGCGATGGTTCAAGAAAAATATGCTGATTTGATGAAAAACTTCAAGGCATAATTGCCACCCTATTTTGATGAACAGGACACATATATATTAAATATGTATATGTGTCCTGTTTTCATGTTAACAAGACTAAAAAAGGTGTCGCATAACATGTATTTATGGCATAAAAAGCATCTTAAAGTGTATTTTTTACACTTTTACTAAAAAAAAACGCTGAAAATGTTTGTAGATTCAAAAAATAGTTGTAATTTAGCGCACAAATTAAGAACAATCTTAGAATAACAACTAAAAACGAACTCATGAAGAGACAGATTAAAGCGTCTATCTTAGGTGTGGGAATGCTTGCGATAGCAGCAGCCAGTTGCACCACAGGACAGCAGGCAACAGAAACCATTTCTGGTCTTAATCCTGCTAAGTTTGATTCAACAATCAATGGTAAGAAAACTGCTTTGTATGTTTTGAAGAACAACAATGGCATGGAGGTATGCATCACCAACTTCGGTGCGCGTGTGGTATCACTTGTTGTACCTGACAAGGATGGCAAGCCAACTGACGTTGTTCTTGGCTATGACAACATTGCACAGTATGCTGACATCGAAAAATCGCCAAGCGACTTCGGCTCATCGGTGGGTCGCTATGCAAACCGAATTAACCAAGGCAAGATTACTGTCGATGGAAAGGAGTACCAACTCCCACAGAACAATTTCGGTCACTGCCTCCACGGCGGACCAACAGGCTGGATGTATCAAGTGTATGATGCCGAACTTGCCAACGACTCCACGCTGAAGATGACCATTGTTTCTCCCGATGGCGACAACAATTTCCCAGGCACTGTTACTGCCACCACTACATACGTTATTAAGAGCGACAACACTCTCGACATCACATGGGAGGCAACAACAGACAAGGAGACAATCATCAATCAGACCAACCACAGCTATTTCAACCTCAATGGTGATCCATCGAAGCCAGGTATGAATATGGTTCTCTACGTTAATGCGGACAATTACACTCCAGCAGACGAGACCTATATGACAACAGGCGAGATAGCTCCGGTTGAAGGAACTCCAATGGACTTCCGCAAGGCTCACGCCATTGAGGAGACCATTGTTGACACTACTTTCCAGCAGATAAAGAATGCCTCAGGCTACGACCACAACTGGTGCCTCAACACCTATAAGGACGGAAAGGGCGACGACACTCAGGTTTGTGCCTCTCTCTACTCTCCTGTTACAGGCATCTTCCTTGAAATGTTCACCAATGAGCCAGGTGTTCAGGTTTATACTGGCAATTTCCAGGGAACAGGCATTAGCTGCAAGCACGGCATCAAATACCCGAAACAGGTTTCCGTATGTCTTGAGAGCCAGAAATATCCCGACTCTCCAAACAAGAAAGATTGGCCACAGCCTTATCTAAAGCCAGGAGAGAAGTATTATAGCCACTGCGCTTATAGATTCTCTGTGAAATAAGCAAAACAAACTTAATCAAATAATTTAGAAACAATGAATTGGACATCAACAGAATTTATCTGGATTGACTGGGCAGTACTCGCCTTGGGTATCGTTGGCGTAGTTTGGGCTGTCTGGAGAGCTATTGTAAAGGACAAACAGGCGCAGAAGGGAGAGGACTCCTCAGCCTACCTCTTTGGTAAGGGCGAGCCTTGGTATGTAATCGGTATGGCTATCTTTGCCGCTAACATCGGTAGCGAGCACCTCGTAGGTCTTGCAGGTACTGGAGCCAAGAGTGGTGTTGGTATGGCACACTGGGAGATGCAGGGATGGATGATCCTCATCCTCGGTTGGCTTTTCGTACCGTTCTATCAGCTTCTCATCAACAAGATGGGCAAAATCATCACCATGCCAGACTTCCTCAAGTTCCGCTACACACAGCGCACCGGCTCATGGCTTTCTATCATCACACTTGTTGCATATATCCTTACTAAGGTGAGTGTTACAGCCCTTACAGGCGGTATCTTCTTTGAGTATCTCTGGGGCTTGAATTTCTGGGCAGGCGCGATAGGTCTTATCATCCTCACCACCATATTCACTGTGTTCGGCGGTATGAAGGGTGTGATGACCCTTTCCACCATCCAAACCCCTATCCTCGTCATTGGTTCTTTCCTCGTGCTCTTCCTCGGTCTTGCTACTCTCGGTGGAGGCAGCATTGGTGAGGGATGGACAAGCATGATGAACTATTGCAACCAGCTTAACAACGGTTATGGAACCACTCACATGTTCCACTGGGAGGCTGGCGACAGCATGTATCAGGAATATCCAGGCTTCGTTGTGTTCCTCGGTGCCACAATCATTGGTTTCTGGTATTGGTGTACTGACCAACATATCGTTCAGCGTGTTCTCGGTCAGGTACCCGGAGAGAGCAATGAGGAAGTGATGAAGCGTGCTCGACGTGGTACTATAGCCGCAGGTTTCTTCAAGGTTCTCCCTTGCTTCATGTTCCTTATCCCAGGTATGATTGCCGCTGCTTTGGCAGAGCAGGGAACCATTGAGATGCAGGAGACCGATGCCGCCTTTGCCATCATGGTTAAGAACGTACTTCCTGCAGGTATCAAGGGTATCGTTACCATTGGATTTATCTGCGCCCTCGTAGCTTCGTTGGCAGCATTCTTTAACAGCTGTGCGACCCTCTTCACAGAGGACTTCTACAAGC
>SAMEA3663038__coassemble_292_pt1 | contig 17686 bp, 13 predicted proteins | sample SAMEA3663038__metabat2_low_PE_036 | metagenome-assembled genome bin SAMEA3663038 (sample SAMEA3663038) | pig gut metagenome | biome: pig gut; feature: pig-associated habitat; material: faeces | place: France | collected 2012 | reverse complement strand
TGTCACAGTTATGACAGCCGACTGTCGTAGTTATGACAGCTGTCTGTCGTAAGGTGACAGTTTCACTTAAGGTGGGAAAGTTGAGTTATATACTTTGTAGAATATCAAACATACAACATAGCCGATGAATATATATCTAAGGACTTAAGTTGAAAAAAGTTAAATTGATAACAGTTTGTTGGTCATTATTTTGCAAAACAAATAATTTGTGGTATATTTGCAGCCAAATAACCCCCAAATATAATCAACTATGATGGAAAAAATCGTTGTATTGTCGCACGAGGCAGGTATGAGCGCTGATGATATTGTAGCTCGAATCAAAACGCTTACGGGCATTGAATTCACTACGACCACGGATAAAGAAAATAATAAGGTGGTGGAGTATGGTTGCAGCATCTGGGAGACTAATAGCGTGTGTCTTTGTGTAGGCAACGGTGAGCCCTGGTGTCTGAATTTATCTTATTCAGGTCTTATTCGGGGAATCAAACCGTATATTAGATTAGTGCTAGAATTGACTGTTTCGTCGGTTAAATACGACAAGAGAATATTCAAGCCGGGAGAACTTGTTGTGGAACTGACTTGTACTTGCAATAAAGAAGATTATAAACTTACGAATACAGTCGTTACGAGTGCCTTGAAATCCGCCCTATACGACAGTACAAATAAAAAGCGTTCCACTATCTATTTCTTAGGTTACACTGGGGATGACAATGGAACTGACAAAGATGCCCTGATTGACGTATGCAGCAAATATTATGTGCATGACTTCACTGTAACATCCAACAACGGCTCCATAAAGGTGGTGCTCAACTGCTATAGCCCAGACAAGCTGTTGACACTCGACAAATATTCAAAGGTGTATTGTGGCGACACGTTCAACAGCATGTTATTCAACCACATGAAAAATCAACCTACTGACTTGGAACTGAATTACGATGTGAAGAACATCACGAACGCGAGGACATACGGTGAGGCAGATGATAAGATTTCAGAGATTAGGTTCCCCTTCCTTGTGCAATACAACGAGAGCTACTACGATTTTCTGCGCCGCATTGCCGTGCGCTGTGGTGAGTATCTTTTCCACGAGGACGGCAAATTGACCCTTGGAATTCCCGAACATACAGCACCGAATAATGTACTTGACACAAGTGGCATCAACGTGAAATATCCACATGTGACGCTATCGGATACCAATGACACCGAGGTGAAACTCGTAACAAACGCTATAATTCCAACGCAAGAAGAAAGAGAAAAACTAAAAGACGCAAAAAAAGATAAAAAAGATGATGAAAATAAAGAATCTTTCCCAAGCTACAACATGGAATATACCAACGACGATTTCCAAAAAGTGGTGGGGAAGAAAGACAACGACACCATCTACGACGGTATGTATGCCTGGGAGAAATTCACATACGGTGCGCTTGGTGCCGCATTGACAAAGGCGACAAATGCAGAGACTGCCGTTTCAGCCCTACTTACCGCTGACCTGTCTGCCATTGCCGATGCAGGTATAAACAGGTTGTATCTAAAAGATGATTTCGAGGAAGAGGCAGAGAAATATGCCGACTCCGTAGGTTTGCTGCCTTCTGGTGGACTTATGAACAGCGTTTACTATGAGATAGAAAAAAACGAGGAGAAAGCCCAAAAAAACACTGTGGAGCTCGACTACTCTTCAACAATACCGAATATGAAACTTGGCAAAGCCGTAAATCTTGACGACGATTTAGCCGATTTCTACACCGTGACACATGTCTATGGCGAAATCACGTCAGACAATGTCAGGCGCAACATGGTGGAGATAGTCCCAACAACGAAGATGGTAAAAACCTACACAAAAAAGGTGACAATAAAAGATGGGAATAAAGAAGAAGAAAAAGAGGAGAAAGTGTCCATTACTATAATCGCTTCCATCCCTCCACATTACGACATACCGAGAATACGCAAGGCAGAAGCCCAGGAAGCCGTGGTGAGGGACGTGAAAGACCCTTACCTCTTAGGACGAGTGAGGGTGCAGTTCATGTGGCAGATAGATAAAGACAAAGAGAATATAAAAATCTACCTCGACGGCGAAGAGCAAGAGATAGAAAGAACCAACTTTTCTCCGTGGCTAAGAGTCACCGTGCCTTACGTAGGAGGCAACAAGGGAGGAATGAACATGATGCCTGAGGAGGACGACCACCTGATGGTGAACTTTGTGGGCGGAAACGTGGATATGCCTTATATAGAGGGATTTATGGCAACATGCGCCACAATGCCATCGTCGGGATCAGGCTTGATAAAAAACAGGTTAAGTCCATCGTTCCAACGAAAGGTTATTGCTTCGTCGAAAGGCCACTCAATCACGTTTACCGACATTGACGACAAGTCGTCGATATGGAATATGATATGTCCGCCAGTGGCAGCCGTGTGGAATATTGTTCAAGGCATAGGCAAACAGTTCGCAGAATGGACAGACCCGCTTCCCATGGACGAGCACTTTGCACCATTCACAGGAGGCATTACACTGCGCGACCCTAACGGAGTTTATGAACTGGATCTCTCGGCTAAGACTCGTTCCATAAACGTGAAGAGCCCGTTTGGCAATGTGAACATCTCCGCCTTTACGGGCATCACCATAGATGCTCCAAATGGCGACATTAATATTCGTGGCAAGAACGTGAATATTGAGGCAGGCAACAACGTTAGTATCGTCTCTGGCACCAATATCAGAGGAGCTAAGAATGACCGCGAAACTGTAATGAAATCGGTAGGTGGCGCCATGGCAACTATGGCAATGGGAGTGGCATGGAATTCCATCACATCAGCACTTCCATGGGCAAAGGAGCTGACCAAACTTACCGACTTGTCGTTTCTGCGCAGTACATGGGAGATTATAATACGCCCTGTGGAGGGTTCACTGAAACTACAATCGAAACGCAACACCATTATTACTGCGGGCAAGGGAAGGGCTGCTGTGCCGAGTGAAAACCTTTCAGATGCAAAAGTGCTTGGTGAAAAAAAGAATGGTAAAGTAGGGTTTGTTGAATTCAATTCGAAAGAGAACCAAGTCAGTTTGGACATTGTGGCATTAATAGATGCACTAAAAAATGCCCATGATAATAGTTATGACACATATTGTAAAAACATGCAAAAATTGAATGGGTATATTGTCAATATAAGTACTGATTTGTTTACTATTAAAAACTCATTGAACGATATTTTCAAGAATGGTATTGAATTAAATGGTAACCGCAATATAAAAATATACGAAAAAATTAGAAACGGTGAAAAACTAGATAAATGGGATAATGCTGTCATTGAGAATAATCCTCAACCGAAGAATAAGACATACAATGAATGTGCTAAACTATTGCGTAAAGCCATAGATGCGTATAATGATATCAGGGACAAGTATAAAAAAGATTATGAGGACAGTATTAAGAAAGCAATAAAGAAAAATACCAATGTCAATGTGAATCTTAATACAAGTTTTGTTGGAAATTTGTGGACTAACACGACAATGTTTGATGTTAACATAAATCAAGATGTGGAACTTAGTACCATCGTCAATGACCTCAATTTAGCTAATAAGAAGAAATCTCGCCGTATTTTGATTTATCATTTTGTGCATGATTGTCTGAATGATTACATCACTATAAACGATGTTAATGATAATTATAATTTTGCTGATGATGCACAATGGACTGTTTTAAGAGACAATATAGTGTCAAAACACGGATTAATGAAAACCGAGTCCAGTCAGTTAGGCGGTTTGGTTGACAAGCTGACATTGGGTATTACAAACTTTGCCCAAAGCGGATTTAATAATGATCCCTTTAAGGTTGGTTTTGCTGGAAAACTTCTCAACGCACATGGAATTGCAGGACCACGTTCCGTTTGGGGACTTCAGCAAGAGGGACAGATTCTGGTTTCAAACATGGACGGTCACACTTTGAGAATAAGCAATGCTGGGAATGGATGGGATTTCTATTACCCCCATTATTTTGACGATGCGGTTATTACCTCCATAAAAAACAAATTAGATATTTAATAGAATATATAACATACAACATAGCCGATGAATATCATAGCCCATTTACAATTTGGCGACAATGTGACAGGGATTTACAACAAGGAATACCTCGTGGTAAGATACCACACACGCATTGCACGAAGCCACAATTCATACCACCCCGACTCGCTGCCAAGGTGCGACAGTGTGGAGGTGACAGTGATAGCTCCGGGAAAAGAAGACCTGGAACTCCACGAATGGTATTTCAGCAACGAATACCGAACAGGACGCATAGTGTTTGAACTGATGGAACTTAACACATCGGGCGACAACGAAGACAAACACACCATAACCTTCGACGACGCACAGTGCTTCGCCTTAGAGGAGAACTACGACATTGGCGTGAACAGCCTGCGAACACTGACACTGAAAATAGGTATGGCAAACTTTGCGGTGAACGACACGGAGTTTGGAAAAAGGTTTAACCAATAACAAAAAAAGAGTGAGAATATGGGAAACTACTCTAACAACATAAAGGTGGCACTCTTTGCCGACAATGTGCTGGAACAACTGGTGCTGAGGCGCACAGACAGCATCGTGGTGCAGCAATACAGCTATGCGCTGGAGCGACCGCGTAACGCCCACGGAGTGGCTTACGGCAACAGTTCGGGAGGCATACTGACCATCGACGTGAGAATAGGGTCGAGAGACAACATGAGAACCTACTACGAGAGGCTGAGCCAAAACTACAGCACAGCGTTCTCGCTGGTGTTCAACGCCCGATACGACGAAACGGGAATACTCGACGACTACGAGGGAGGCATGATAGTGGAAGGCTACCTGACAGACATCGGCGAGAGCTTCGACCGCGACAAGGCTGAGGAGCACGGAGAGCAGATGAAACTGAGATTCAAGGTGCTCGTGACAGACATGACTCACATCGGACTCTCGAGAAACTTATCACACCATTTCTCAAACTAAAAAAAGGACATGCACTATGGCAAACATACTCGACGAACTGAAAGACGCGCTCAGCAGTTTTGAAAGCAGCGTGAAGAAAGACCTTGAGGAAATGCGGGAGCAGAAGCGTGAGGTGCTGCGACTGAGAAACGAACTTTACGACACGGTGAAGAACGTGAACTACGTGCGCCACGACGGCACGGTGATTGTCTCGGCGCCGAACATCATATTGGGAAACGTTGACCAGCACGGCAACCTGATAGCGGGTGGCGGCGGATCAAGCGTGACCATAAGGGCAAACAACGTGGCAATAGAAGGAGTGGGCGATTCATCGGCAGGAGGAAGCATAACGCAGCGGGCGGCGAGCATCAGGAGCATTGCCGTTGACCCAGGAGTGGATGGACTGGAGAACGTGGTATGCGGAAGGTCGGAGATAGTGTGCCAGGCAAAGGGCATAGAACTGCAGGCAGCCAACGAGGAGGGAACGTTTGTAAGCCATGCCGGCACGACCAACGGCATAAGGCTCCACTCCGACACGTCGCTCGACATACATGCCACTCCGTCGAACGTGATAAAGACATCGGCAATAGAAGGACAGATGAAGGATCTGGACAATATCGCCAACGACTTGAAAAGCCGGATGAGCAGCACGAAGAAATCGGTGGAGAGCGCAATAAAGGACATCACAAAACTGCTGGAGCAGCAGGAAGACCTCAACGACACCGAGATTCACCTGCGTGCAAACCAACCCGACATCTCGGAGTTGCACAACGAGTATGTGGTGCTTGAGGCGACGCTCCTGTCTGCCGTGAACGAGCACATAGGAATAATATCGCGACTGGCTGAGACAGAACGCCGAAAGGAGGCCCTGAAGGCAATGAAGGATCAATTGAAGGGAGACAAGTCGAACTACACCGACACGTCCACCGAAGCCTACGTTTCGATAAGGTCGGAGAGCATGAGCCTTGAGGCGATAGACGGCGACGGAAACATACGCGAGAACCAAGGCGCAGGCCTCTACGTGCAGTCGCCACACATCAACATTGTGGCACACGACAAGGACGGTGCGCTAATCAAGGACAGCGACCTGAACATAAACACGCAGAAAGTGGGCATCTCTACGGAGAACTACAAGTATGACGAGAAACGCGAGAAGGCTGACATCACCTCAGTGGGCGACGTGACGATAGTGTCGAAGACGCTCAGCGTGAAGGCGATAGACAGCGAACTGAAAGACAACAAGATAGAGGAGAAGGCTCTGACAAAGGACAGCAAGTTCAGCTTCAGGGCGGAAAACATCAGTGCCGAGGCAACAGACACCGAAGGCAAATCTACTGGCAACATCTCGCTCAACGCAAAGGACATAAAGGTGGCTGCCATGAACGTGGACAAGGAGAAACGCACCGACAAGGAGCTTGCGACGACAAGCCAGATGGTGCTGCTGGCGGAGAACATGTTTGTGGGAAGCAGCGACAAGAACACAAAGAGCAAGCTGGTGCAGGTGGCGTCGGACAAGGTGGGCGTGATGGCAACAACAACAGCCGAGATGCAGCAAGGCGAGGCAAAGGCTGTGGTGACTCTCGACGGCGGCAACCTCACGGTAGGATCGGGCAAGAACGAACTGAACGGCGACACCACTATAAACGGCAAGGCGGACATAAAGGGCGAGACATCCGCTCCATCGGGCAAGTTCGACATCCTGCAGGCAGGCAAGTCGTTCAAGTCGCCTAACATCTCCGACGGCATGGGCGCTCCATCTGCCGCACAGGCAGGAAAGCCAGCGGCAAAGCTTCAGGAGGAAGAGGCGAAGAAAGAGAAAAATGAATAATAATAATATATCGTTATGGGCAAATTTGTATGTGCAGGAGCATTGTTGCAGTGCTCGTTCGGAATGGCACCAAGCTCGTTTATGGTGGTTGACCCCATGCGGCCAAAGGTGCAGAACAAACCGACAGGTAATATATTGGACAACAAACCAATGGTGAACATAATGCCTTTTGGAATGTGCCAAAGCATGGCTAATCCTACAGTGGCATCTGCCACGGCAGCGGCGGCAGGTGTGCTTACGCCAATGCCTTGCATCCCGGTGATTGCCGCTCCGTGGACTCCAGGCGGAAAACCAATGATAAGCAATTCACCCGCACTGATAGACAACTGTAAGTGTATTTGCAACTGGGGCGGACAAATATCGGTCTCGATGCCGGGAAACGTATGTAATGCAACGTGTAAGTAAGGAGTTAAGAAGATGAAGAAATCAGTAATACTGATGCTGAGTGACCTGCATGGCAGGCTCTTGGGCTATTTCTCAATGATGTCGTATGGCTACTGCCAACTGTGTGTAAAGGCTGACCCGTCGTCGATTCTCGGCTTTGAGGAAGACGAGAACGGAAGGACCTACAGAATTGAGGACCTTGCTGAAGTGGGTATTCACGAGGAACCTGAGAACGAGGACAAACTCGACCTCTACCCAAAGGACCCAGCCAATCTGGCAATGCTGGCAAGAGGCATGATGAGTATTCACCCGGAGTTTAAGCAGTCGTTGGAGAAATATACGGGCACACCGGACGACGACGACAGCATAGAGTCGAAATATCTCCGACTGACAATGCCGGAAGTGAACGACGACCGCCGCGACGTAATCAACACCGCCATAGACGGACTCGACACCGAGTGCAAGCTGAAGTTCGATGCCATGAAGGCGAAATATCTTGCGATGATTACCAAGGAGCTGATAAACAGCGACCCGAAGGATATCGACGAGGCGAAGGAGAAAATAGACGAACTGGTGGACGAGGCAAACCAGATGCGCGAGAAAATGACCAGCGACAAGAAGAAAGAGGTGGAGGAGGCCTACCAGCGATACCTGGCAAACCACACACAGGAAGAGATAGCCGCCGACAGGTTGAGCGCAGGCAAGACAGAGGAACAGGAGAATGTTGCGCAGCCGCAGCAGAAAGCCCCGGAGAACAGAGAGTCAAAGCCGTTTACTTTTGTCGGTCAGTCGTTAAAGATGGATTAACCCGCATTAATCAGGTTAAGAGAGTGGGTAATACACTTAAATAATGTAAATTATTCACGTTTTACAAAAGAAAGGCTTAATTTTGCACATTCAAAGTGCAAGAATATGAGCTTAACTCAATTTATAAGAAAAATATTCGTGCCTCGGCAAGTGGAACTTGAAAGGCACTATACCGAAGGCGAGGCTCTTCAGCACGAGGTGTTGAAAAGCCTCGTCGAGAGGGCTTCTGACACCGAATACGGAAGGAATCATGTATTCAAGGGAATAAAAGGATATGAGGACTTCGCCAAAAACGTGCCCGTAAACACCTATGAGGAACTGAAAGGCGACATAGACAGGATGAGGCACGGCGAGAGGGACATACTATGGCCGGGAAAGGTGAAGTGGTATGCCAAGTCGTCGGGTACGACAAACGACAAGAGCAAGTTTATTCCCGTGAGCAAGGACGGACTGCAGAACATACACTACAGCGGAGGCACCGACGCTGTGGCACTCTACCTCAGAAACTACAGCAAAAGCAAGCTTTTCGACGGAAAGGCACTGATACTCGGTGGAAGCCACTCGCCTAACTACAACCTGCAGGGCAGTCTGGTGGGCGACCTCAGCGCCATACTCATTGAGAACATCAATCCGCTGGCAAACCTCGTTAGAGTGCCGAAGAAACAGACGGCACTGCTCTCCGACTTTGAGGTGAAGCGCGACCGAATAGCACAAGAGACACTGAACAAGAACGTGACAAACCTCAGCGGAGTGCCTTCGTGGATGCTTTCGGTGCTGAGCCGCGTGATGGAACTTTCGGGCAAGGAACACCTTGAAGAGGTGTGGCAGAACATAGAGGTGTTCTTCCACGGTGGAGTGGCATTCACTCCTTACAGGAAACAATACGAGCAGCTCATCACCAAACCCGACATGCGCTATATGGAGACATACAACGCCAGCGAGGGATTCTTCGGACTTCAGGACGACCCCAACGACAAGTCGATGCTGCTGATGCTCGACTACGATGTGTTCTACGAATTTATTCCAATGGACGAGTTCGGTACGGAGAACCCGACGGTGGTGCCGCTTTGGGGAGTGGAGACAGGACGCAACTACGCAATGCTCATCTCAACATCGTGCGGCTTGTGGCGCTACATCATTGGAGACACCGTGAAATTCACTTCTGTCAATCCCTACAAGTTTGTGATAACGGGACGCACCAAGCATTTCATCAATGCCTTCGGTGAGGAACTGATAGTGGATAACGCCGAGAAGGGACTTGCCTACGCTTGCCAGCAGACAGGGGCTCAGGTGCTGGAATACACCGCCGCACCGGTGTTTATGGACGCTAAGGGAAAGTGTCGCCACCAGTGGGTGATAGAGTTCTCGAAGGAGCCGGAGAATCTGGAACAGTTTGCAACACTGTTTGACAAACGGATGCAGGAGCTGAACAGCGACTATGAGGCAAAGCGCTACAAGGACATCACTTTGCAGCACCTTGAGATTGTGGTGGCACGACACGACCTTTTCAACGACTGGCTTAAGATGAAGGGCAAGTTGGGCGGACAGCACAAAGTGCCACGACTGAGTAACAGCAGGGAGATAATAGACCAACTGCTGAAGATGAATTGTTAACTATGTTTTTTGAACGGTGAAGAACGACAATAGATGGATATTGGTTTGCCTGCTGTTGGCAATGATTGTCTCGTGTGCAAGAATGGGACAACCCGACGGGGGTTGGTATGACGACACTCCTCCAAGGGTCGTACACACCGACCCTGCTGACAAGGGAACGGGAGTGAAGTCGAAGAAGGTGACCATAACATTCGACGAGTTTATAAAACTGGAGGACGCGACAAGCAAGGTTGTCATCTCGCCTCCACAGATAGAACCTGCCGACATAAAAGCATCGGGAAAGAAAATTGTGGTGGAACTGAAGGACTCTCTGATGGACAACACAACCTACACCATAGACTTTTCCGACGCCATATCCGACAACAACGAGGGCAACCCTATGGGAAACTACACATACAGTTTTTCCACGGGTGAGAGAATTGACACCTTTGAGGTATCGGGAAATGTGCTCGACGCAACAAACCTTGAGCCCATAAAGGGAATACTCGTGGGACTCTACGACGACCTCTCCGACACGGTGTTTGCAAGAAAACCGTTCATAAGGGTGTCGAGAACCGACAGCCGTGGACATTTCGTGATAAGAGGCATTGCGCCGGGAACTTACAGGGTGTATGCACTTCAGGATGCCGACGGAAACTATATCTACAGCCAGAAAAGCGAGATGTTGGCGTTCAGCCACGAAACCTTCAACCCTTATGCCAAACCAGACATAAGGCAGGACACCGTGTGGCGAGACACACTGCGCATAGACTCTATAATAAGAACTCCCTACACGCATTTCTATCCCGACGACATAGTGCTCAGAGCTTTCACCGCTCTTCAGACAGACCGATATTTGGTTAAGTCGGAGAGGGCAGAGCCCAACAAGCTGAACTTCTATTTCAGCTACGGCAACGACTCACTGCCACAGTTGAGAGGACTGAACTTCAACTCCGACAGTGCATTCGTGGTGGACTCAAACCTCAAGAACGACACCATAACCTATTGGATAAAGGACACGACACTGATAAACACCGACTCGCTGACCTTGGAGGCGAGCTATCTGATAACCGACTCCACGGGAACACTCGTGATGCAGACCGACACATTGGAGATGATACCAAAGATGTCGTATGAGAAACGAATGAAACAGGAGGAAAAGGAAAACGAGAAATGGCTGAAGGAACAGGAGAAGAAAAAGAAAAAGGGCGAAGCCTACGACTCAATAATGCCACTGAAACCTCTGGAACCGCAGATTAGTGGCGGAGGCACAATAACGCCAGAGCAAAATATCTTCTTCACCATGCCTACACCTCTGCAAAAATGCGATACGTCGGCAATTCACCTCTACTCGAAGATAGACACACTGTGGTATAAGTCGAGGTTTGAATGGCTGCCCGTACCAGGAAACATAAAGAAGTTTGAACTGAGGGCGGAATGGCGTCCCGACATAGAATACAGTCTTGAAGTGGATTCGGCAGCGTTTGTGGACATCTATGGATTAGTGTCGAAATCGATAAAACAGGGCATAAAGGTGAGCTCCAACGATGAGTTTGGTTCACTGATAGTGAATGTGAGCGGACAGCGAGACTCCGCAACGGTGATTGTGCAGCTGCTCGGTTCGAACGACAACGTGCAGAAAGAGGCGAAAGTGGTTGACGGAGCCGCGGAGTTCTTCTACCTGAAAGCAGGAAAATACTATCTGAAGGCGTTTGTGGACAACAACGGCAACGGACTATGGGACACGGGCGACTACTATGCCGACCTGCAACCCGAAGATGTGTATTACTACCCGAAGGAGGTGGAATGTAAGGAGAAATGGGACATTACGATAGGATGGGACCTTAATGCCACACCAGTGGCAAGGCAAAAGCCGCAGGCCATAACGAAACAGAAGTCGGAACAGGAAAAGAAACTGCGCAACAGAAACGCCGACAGGGCTAAGGAGCTCGGAATAGAATACAAGAGGGAAATAAACACCATTAAGAACAAAGTATTAAAGTAATGAACATGAAACACATGATGCTGGCGGTGATGATGCTGCTCTCATCGATCACCGCATCCGCACAATGCGGAATTGAGAACACAGCCTTCAAATCGGGCGAGTATCTGTCGTACGACCTCTATTTCAACTGGAAGTTCGTATGGGTGAAGGTTGGAACGGCATCGATGAGCACAGTGCAGTCGCGCTATAACGGGAAACCAGCTTGGCGCAGTAGTCTCACGACACGAAGCAACAGCAAACTCGACAAGATATTTACACTGCGCGACACGTTGCTCTCGTATTGCACAACAGACCTCGCCCCGCTCTATTTCCGAAAGGGAGCAAGGGAAGGCGACCGCTACTATGTGGACGAGATATGGTATTCTTACCCCAACACCAACTGCCACCTGAAGCAGCACCGCATTGAGAACAGCGGCGAACATGTGTGGAAACAGTCGGAATATCAGGACTGCATCTACGACATGATGAGCATCTTCCTGAGGGCACGAAACTTCGACGCGTCGAAATTCAAGGTGGGACAAAATGTGCCGATGCCTATCAGCGACGCAAAGCGACTCTCAAACTCTTGGCTGAAATACCAAGGCAAGGAGACCTTTGAGATGGAGGACACGAAACAGAAATTCCGTTGTCTCGTTTTCTCGTTCATAGAGCGTGAGGACGGAAAGAACCACGAACTGATACGCTTCTACATCACCGACGACGCAAACCACATACCGGTGCGTCTCGACATGTTCCTCAGCTTCGGATCGGCAAAGGCGTTCCTCAAGGGATATAAGGGAGTGAGAAACCCGATGACCTCGAAAGTGAAATAAGCGAAGCGGACACTTGAAGACCCTGACAGCGATGAGGCTACACCTTATATTATTATATATGGTGGCGTCGGTAGTGGTGGCGTGCTCCTACATAGACCCTGTGGAAGACTCTTCGACAGGCAACGAGGAAGGTGGAATGACGAAGATTGCCGTGGAATGTCAGGCGGAGGCACAGCCCCAACAATGGCGTTTCAGGGTTGTTGACACCAACGACTCTACAAAATATCTCTACAACGAGAGTGGGAGTGTCAGCATAGAAGGTGAGATGCTGTCAGTGTTGGTTTACAACTCCGACGCTGAGAATATCGATATGGCAGAGGACAAGGAGAGCAACACCACAACAGCAAAGGCAAAGAGGACAGACGCCATACAGCTCAAAAACGGCAAACCTGTTGCCCTGATGCCCGACAAACTCTTCTCGGAATATAGGGAACTGGATCCGTCGGAAACCTACAAGAGTATTGTTCTCTCACCGGAATCCCGCATTAAGACATACCCGCTGAGGCTGGAACTGACTACGAAAGGCGCTATCGTGACAGACTGCAAGACAGCACTGATAGATGGAATGGCGGAGTCGATTAATCTCAACACACTGACGCTTTCAGACAACGATGTTGCGTTGGCAGTGCCGTTGTGGCTTGACGACACCTTGGAAAGCGACGGAAACCCGACGACGACAGCCATTGGGAGAATAACGACATTCGGCAGGGCAACGGCAAGCATTTCCTGCACAATGTTCCTGACAATACAACTTGAAAACGGAGCGGAGAAAACCGTTTCCATAGACATGACAGACGACATAGGAGAGGAAACCGAAGGCCACGAGATAGTAAAACGTGTTTTCATAGACAGCACCGATAATGGTGGAAACACATTCCCGGTGACCGTGGATGAAAGGGAAACAGAGAATACTCATGTCAACTTATAGACTTATGGCTGTGGAAAAAGAAAAAATTATCGGCAAAACGTCCGTAGTATGAGTTTTTTTCTGTAACTTTGCACGCAAATTACAAACTGTTTGACAATGAAGAAATTATATATCGAGACCTATGGGTGCCAAATGAACGTGGCAGACTCGGAGGTTGTTGCGTCGGTGATGAAAATGGCAGGATATGACACCTGCGACGACATCAGCGAGGCAAATGCCGTGTTTCTAAACACCTGCTCTGTGCGCGACAATGCCGAGCAGAAGATATACAACCGCCTCGACACACTCAACGCGGAGAGGAAGAAAGGAAGGAAACTGATTCTCGGAGTGCTTGGCTGCATGGCGGAGAGAGTGAGGGAAGACCTGCTTCAAAACCACCATGCCGACCTCGTGGCAGGTCCTGACTCGTATCTCTCGCTTCCTGACCTCATAGCACAGGCAGAGACAGGACACAAGGCAATAAACATAGAACTCTCTACCACGGAGACATATAAGGACATAGTGCCACAACGACTCCACGGAGCCAAGATAGGAGGTTTTGTCAGCATAATGCGAGGCTGCAACAACTTCTGCCACTACTGTATAGTGCCATACACAAGGGGAAGGGAGAGAAGCCGCGACTTGGAGAGCATACTGCGTGAGGTGCGCGACCTGCGCGACCGTGGATATAAGGAAGTGACACTGTTGGGACAGAATGTCAACTCCTACTCCTACATGGACAATGAGACAGGAGAAAGCATCGGTTTCCCCGCATTGCTGCGCACAGTGGCAAACGAGGTGCCTGAGATGAGAATACGATTCACCACATCGCACCCAAAGGACATGAGCGACGAGACACTACATGTCATTGCCGAAACACCAAACATCTGCAAGCACATACACCTGCCTGTACAGAGCGGAAGCGACAGGATACTGAAACTGATGAACAGGAAATACACTCGCGAGTGGTATCTTGACCGTGTGGCTGCCATACGACGCATAATACCCGAATGCGGACTATCCACCGACATTTTCGTGGGGTACCATAGCGAGACCGAAGAGGACCACCAGATGTCGCTGCAGCTGATGCGTGAGGTGGGCTACGACTCCGCATTCATGTTCAAATATTCGGAGCGCCCAGGCACCTACGCGTCGAAACATCTGCCCGACGACGTGCCGGAGGACGTGAAGATAAGAAGGCTGAACGAGCTGATACACCTGCAGACAGAGATGTCGGCACTTGCCAACAAGCGAGACGAGGGCAAGGAGTATGACGTGCTGGTGGAAGGATTCAGCAAACGCTCACGCGAACAGCTGTGCGGACGAACCGAACAGAACAAGATGGTGGTGTTCGACAAGGGCAACCACCATATCGGTGAGACCGTGAGGGTGAGAATAACAGGAAGCTCAAGCGCAACACTATTCGGGGAAGAGGCATGAAGGAGTTTATTAAGGTGCTAAGGCGGTTCGTTCCGCCCTACAAGAGATATTTGGTATGGTCGGTGGTGTTCAACATACTGTCGGCAATACTGAACATCTTCTCGTTCATGGCTATTATCCCCATATTGCAGATTCTGTTCCAGACAGGAGAAGCCGAGACACCAAGGCTGCTGATGGAGTGGAGCTGGGAAAACCTGCAAGAGGCTTTCACCAACAATGCCAACTACTACATCGGCAAACTAATAGCCGACATAGGACCGACGACGACACTTCTGGTGATAGGGCTGTTCCTCGCCTTGATGACATTCCTGAAGACAGGTGCCTATTTCCTTTCTTCGGCAACAATAATACCTATCAGGACAGGAGTGGTGCGCGACATAAGAAACCAACTCTATAAGAAAATTACGTCGCTGCCCCTTGGCTTCTTCTCAGAGGAGCGCAAGGGCGACATTATTGCAAGAATGAGCGGTGACGTGGCGGAAGTGGAGAACTCCATAATGTCGTCGTTAGACATGCTGTTTAAAAACCCGGTGCTCATAATAGCCTACTTCTCGGCACTCATCGTAATATCGTGGCAGTTGACACTGTTCACCCTTGTCTTCGTGCCGATAATGGGATGGTTCATGGGAATGGTGGGCAGGAAACTTAAGCAGAACTCCATAAAGGCACAGGCTCTATGGAGCGACACTATGAGCCAAGTGGAGGAAACCCTTGGAGGACTGCGCATAGTGAAGGCTTTCTGCGCCGAGGAAAAGATGAACAAGCGTTTCGACAGCATAAACAGCCAGTATCGTAACGACATAATGAGGGTGAACATAAGGCAGCAGATGGCACACCCCATGAGCGAGTTTCTCGGCACGGTGATGATAGTTATCGTGTTGTGGTTTGGCGGTATGCTCGTGCTTTCAGACAATGCCACACTCTCCGGCCCAACGTTCATCTACTATCTCGTGATGCTCTACAGCATCATTAATCCCCTGAAGGAATTTTCCAAGGCGGGCTACAACATACCGAAGGGTCTTGCCTCGATGGAGCGCATCGACAAGATTCTCAACTCCGAGAACAATATCCGCGAGAAGGAGAATCCTAAGATCATAAAGGAATTTAAACATCGGATAGAGTTCCGCGACGTTTCGTTCAAGTACGACAAGAAATGGATCCTGCGCCACATAAACCTCACGATAGAAAAAGGGAAGACAATAGCCCTTGTGGGACAGAGCGGAGGCGGAAAGTCAACACTCGTCGATCTTATACCCCGCTACTATGACGTGCAGGAGGGAGAGGTGCTCATTGACGGCATAAACGTGAAGGACCTTGGAATACACGACCTGCGCCAGCTGATAGGAAACGTGAACCAGGAGGCTATTCTCTTCAACGATTCGTTCCGAAACAACATCGCCTTTGGAGTGGAAGATGCAACAGACGAGCAGATTGCCGAGGCGGCACGCATAGCAAACGCCTACGACTTCATTATGGAGTCGGAAAACAAGATGGATACGAACATCGGGGACCGTGGAAGCAGGCTTTCCGGAGGACAACGGCAAAGGGTGAGCATAGCGCGCGCCATTCTCAAGAATCCACCTATACTCATACTCGACGAAGCCACCTCGGCACTCGACACAGAGAGTGAGAGACTGGTGCAGGATGCCCTTGAGCGACTGATGAAGACACGCACCACGGTAGCCATTGCCCACCGACTTTCCACAATAAAGAGTGCCGACGAGATATGCGTCATCCACGAGGGAGAGATTGTGGAGCGCGGCACACATGAGGAGCTGCTTGCCCTGAACGGCTATTACAAACGCCTTAATGACATGCAGAGCCTATGATGCGACTGGTTTATCTGTTGGTCTTCGGACTCTTATATTTGCTATCGCTTCTGCCTCTGAGGGCGCTGTATGTAATATCCGACGGTTTCTATTGCATGGTCTATTTTCTCGTGGGCTATCGCCGGCGATTGGTCAGAAGGCATCTCGCCGACTGTTTCCCGGAGAAGGATGAGGCTGAGCGAAGGAAGATAGAGCGGGGCTTCTACCACTGGTTCTGCGACTATCTCGTGGAAACGATAAAACTCTTCTCCATGAGCGAGAGACAGATACGCCGGAGAATGGTTTTTGAAGGGCACGAGGCAATTAATGCTGACTTTTCCAAAGGGCAATCAGTAGGATTGTATCTTGGTCACTACTGCAACTGGGAATGGATAACCTCGCTGCCGCTATGGACAAGTCCGGAGGGCAAGTGTGCGCAAATATACCATCCGCTTGAGAACGTATGGTTCGACCGACTTTTCCTTCGACTCCGCGAACGTTTCGGGGCAAAGTGCATTCCTATGGCGGAGACACTGCGCAGGCTGGTCGGCTACAGGAAGGAGGGACAACCAATAGTGCTTGGCTACATCTCTGACCAGATTCCGTTCTGGAACAATATCCACCATTGGCTCGACTTCTTACACCACGACACTCCAGTATTGACAGGTGCCGAGCGACTTATGCGACAGTTGGGCGAATCGGTGTATTTTGCCGACATAAGCCGACCTCGAAGAGGCTACTATGTATGCCGATTCGTGAAGATGGCAGACAACGCATCAAAGACGGTGGAAAAGGGGACAACCAACCAATGGCCGCTCACTGACAGGTATTTCCAGATGCTTGAGGAATGTATAAGACGACAGCCGGAATGTTACCTCTGGACACACAATCGCTGGAAGCGAACCCACGAGGAATACAACATCAGGCTTGACAAGGAAACAGGACGTGTTGACCTTGGCGACCTTGAAGAAATAAAAAGAAGGAAGGGGTTGATTTGATAATAAAAGTTAATAAAGGAAAACAATTAGTACATGGTCTGCATTAAATAAGTAACTTTGCAGTCTAATTCATTTCTATAATATAAACAATATTGAGTTATGTCATACCTATTCTCATCAGAGTCAGTCTCTGAAGGACATCCCGACAAGGTG
>SAMEA3663038__coassemble_275_pt1 | contig 18147 bp, 12 predicted proteins | sample SAMEA3663038__metabat2_low_PE_036 | metagenome-assembled genome bin SAMEA3663038 (sample SAMEA3663038) | pig gut metagenome | biome: pig gut; feature: pig-associated habitat; material: faeces | place: France | collected 2012 | reverse complement strand
GGAGCGCAGACAAGCAGTTGTCCGAGTCCGCTCACCATGTCTATAAGCGACGCCAAACCCTTGGAGTGATAGCCGTCGTCATTTGAAATTAATATTAAAGGTTTCTTATTTTCCATAAAAATATGATGTTTCGGCTGCAAAAGTAATAAAAAAATGAGTTAATCCGCCATTTTTTCATTAAAAATGTGTATCTTTGCACGATAAAAAGTGAATCTACGCCATTCGCCATGGCTCATGGCAACAAATTGAAGTAAGAAGAAATGGGAAAAATAATCGCATTAGCAAACCAGAAGGGTGGTGTGGGAAAGACCACGACCACCATCAACCTGGCGGCATCGTTGGCAACACTGGAGAAAACGGTGCTGGTGGTTGACGCTGACCCGCAAGCAAACGCGTCGAGTGGTCTCGGAGTGGACATAAAGCAGATTGACTGTTCGCTCTACGAGTGTATAATTGACCATGCTGACGTGCGCGACGCCGTATATACAACGGATATTGAAGGGCTGGATATCATACCAAGCCACATCGACCTCGTGGGAGCAGAGATAGAGATGCTCCAACTGGAGAACCGCGAGAAGGTGCTGAAAAACCTGTTGCAGCCTATCCGTGACGACTACGACTTCATACTCATCGACTGCAGCCCGTCGCTGGGACTCATCACGGTGAACTCCCTTACTGCCGCCGACTCGGTTATTATTCCCGTGCAGTGTGAGTATTTCGCACTTGAGGGAATAAGTAAACTGCTGAATACCATAAAGATTATCAAGAGCAAACTGAACACGAAACTCGAGATAGAGGGCTTCCTGCTCACGATGTACGACTCACGTCTTCGTCTTGCAAATCAAATATACGACGAGGTGAAACGCCATTTCCAGGAGTTGGTGTTCAAGACTGTTATCCAACGCAATGTGAAACTTAGCGAGAGCCCGAGCCACGGTTTGCCCGTGATTCTCTACGACGCAGACTCTACGGGAAGCAAGAACCACCTGTCGTTGGCAAAGGAAATAATAAACAAGAATAAATTAGGAGCTTAGAGTTAAGAATTGTCCAGAACTCTTTGAACTCCATAAGTTAGCAAAAACAGAAACTTGAAGGATTTAAGAAAATGGCAGTACACAAAAGATACGACCGCAGTGTGCTCGGACGCGGACTTGACGACATCGGCAACGGACGCGGACTTGACGCACTTATAGATACCGGAGAGGTGAGGACACAAGGTTCGTCGAACCTCAACGAGATACCTCTCTCGCAGATTGAGCCTAACCCCAACCAACCTCGCCGTGAGTTTGACGAGGAGGCGTTGCAGGAACTTGCCAACAGCATAAGGGAAGTGGGTATCATACAGCCCATAACACTGAGGCAGATTGAGGAGGGACGCTATCAGATTATTGCAGGCGAACGCCGTTGGAGGGCATCGCAACTCGCAGGCTTGCAGGCTGTTCCCGCATATATAAGAACCGTTGAGGACGAGAATGTCATGGAAATGGCACTCGTGGAGAACATACAGCGCGAGGACCTCAACGCCATTGAGATAGCCTTGGCTTATGAGCATCTGGCGGAAACCACCGGCATGACCCAGGAGAAAATATCAGAGCGCGTGGGGAAGAGCCGCACGGCGGTAACCAACTACATGCGTCTGCTGAAGCTGCCTGCCCAGGTGCAGATGGCACTGAAGAACCACGAGATAGACATGGGGCACGCCCGCGCCCTGCTCTCGCTCGACTCGCCAAGCGTGCAGATAAAGCTGTTTAAGGAAATACAGAAAAACGGCTATTCGGTGCGTAAGGTGGAAGAAATGGTGAAGATGCTCAACAACGGTGAGGATGTGCAAACCGCCAAGAAGAGCATCTCCTCGACTGCACAGCTACCCGAGGAATTCAATATACTGAAGAACCGACTGTCAACACTCTTCCAGACAAAGGTACAGATGACCTGTAACCCCAAGGGCAAGGGAAAGATAAGCATCCCGTTTGCCAACGAGGAGGAGCTGGAGCGCATAATGAACGCTATTGACAGCTTATGCAATAAGGAATGAAAATCAGACTTGCGATGGTAGGAACAGAAGGGAGGCACACGCTCTGCCGTATGCTTATGGTCGCGCTGCTCACGGTCGTTGCAGCTGTGGGGACGGAGGCGCAGACAGACTCCTTGGCGAGAAGGCTGGAGCCCGTCTTGGAGGCTACTGACAGCCTAAGGAGGGAATTAGGCATCAGCGACAAGGCGGTGGAGACGAAGTTGAAGGCCATTGCCGACGTGCCGCTGCTGCTCAACGACACCGTGATAAAGACAAAGAAGAAACGAGACTGGGCAACATGGAGTCCCGACCCCCAACGGGCGTTGTGGCTCGCACTGGTAATCCCAGGTGGCGGACAGATTTATAACCGGAAATACTGGAAACTGCCCTTAGTGTACGGTGGATTCATGGGCTGTCTCTACGCCATGAGCTGGAACAACATGATGTACAAGGACTATTCGCAGGCTTATCTTGACATTATGGACTCCGACCCAACGACGCAGAGCTACAACCGCTTCCTGCATTTCGGAATGACCATCACCTCGGCTAACGAGGAGCGCTACAAGAAAATTTTCAAGACCCGTAAGGACAAATACCGCCGCTGGCGCGACATGAGCTTCTTCTGCCTCATTGGTGTCTATGCCCTGTCGGTGATTGACGCCTACGTGGATGCCGAGCTGTCGCAGTTCGACATCTCCGACGACCTCTCGCTTTCGGTGGAGCCGGCAGTGATAAGCAACGGTAAGTCTAACAACCCGATAGACGGCTCGTCGATAGGAGTGAATGTAGGACTGAGGTTCTAACCCATTTTATGTATTTAGAAAAAACAAAAACAAAATAATGAAGAAAAAGACAATTTTAATGACCGTCGCCCTCTTCCTTGCCTCTCACGGTGTGATGCAGGCACAGGTGGTGGAAGAGGACTTTGAGGACGAGAACGAAATCACCGTGACTGACGAACAGGGAGAAGAGGAGGTTATAGAGTTCCCTGAGGCAATGGCATTTGAACTTGACAGTCTGCTCAACCTGTATATGTCAAAGACATATCTCTCGGAAGACAACGACTGCAGAATGAAGGACGTGAACCCCGTTTTTGAGAAGGAAGTCTATATCGAGCGTCTGAAGAGGATCCCATCGATAATAGAACTGCCATACAACGAGGTGGTACAGAAGTTCATCGACCGCTATAGCGGACGTCTGCGCCACTCCGTCAGCTATATGCTGGGGGCATCAAACTTCTACATGCCGATATTTGAGGAGGCACTGGAGACCTATGGCCTGCCTCTCGAACTGAAATACCTGCCGGTGATTGAGTCGGCGCTGAATCCCAAGGCGGTGTCGAGAGTGGGAGCAACGGGACTGTGGCAGTTCATGCTTACTACGGGAAAACAGTATGGGTTGAAGGTTAACTCCCTCGTTGACGAGCGCCGCGACCCCGTGAAGTCGTCGTATGCCGCCGCCAACTATCTCAGCGACCTCTACAAGGTGTTTGGCGACTGGAGTCTTGTGATTGCAGCCTACAACTGTGGTCCCGACAATATCAACAAGGCCATACACCGCGCCAAGGGAGTGAAGGACTATTGGCACATCTATCCCTACCTGCCTAAGGAGACGAGGGGCTATGTGCCGGCTTTCATAGCAGCCAACTACATTATGACCTACTATTGCGATCACAATATATGCCCCATGGTGACACGCCTCCCGGCAAAGACCGACACCGTGATGGTTAGCCGCAACGTGCATCTTGAGCAGGTAGCTTCAGTGTGCAATGTGGATATTGAGCAACTGAGAGCACTCAATCCTTCCTATCGCCGCGACATAGTGCCGGGACTGACGGAGCTTTCCGCCTTGCGCCTGCCACAGACGGAAGTGGGACGCTTCATCGACCGCGAGGACTCGGTGTATAACTACCGAACAGACGAACTGCTGACCAAACGCGCACTCGTTGCCGTAAACGACGACGTGCCTACCTACACCTCAAAGCGGAGCAGCTCGCGAAAGAGCAGTTCGAGACGTGTACGCAGCAGCCGTTCACGTGGCAAGACAGTGACCATAAAGCAAGGACAGACACTGTCGGAAATAGCAAAACGCAACGGAACCACTGTTGCCAAGCTGAAAAAGCTGAATGGCATAAAGGGGACAAACATTCGTGCGGGAAAGAAACTCAGGGTGAGATAACTCCACCTTATTATATATTGTTGACAAGTTGACGAGTTTTTAACTCCTTGAACTACTAAAAAAAAGTACAGTTATGGATGACGAGCAGAAAAAAAGAGAAGAGCTGGACGACAAATTGATAATGGGCGCATTCCAACATCTTTTGGACTCCTACAGCCAGTCGAGACACCGCCAGAAGATCGATATCATAACCAAGGCGTTCAACTTCGCACGACAAGCCCATAAGGGAGTGAGACGCTTGTCGGGTGAGCCTTACATATTGCATCCGATAGCAGTGGCGCAGATAGCATGCGAGGAAGTGGGTCTTGGCTCAACGAGCATCTGTGCCGCACTGCTTCACGATGTGGTGGAGGACACCGACTACACGTGCGAGGACATAGAAAACATCTTCGGTGCGAAGATAGCGCAGATTGTTGATGGACTGACGAAAATCAGCGGCGGCATTTTCGGCGAGCAGGCGTCGGCACAGGCGGAGAACTTCAAGAAACTGCTTCTCACCATGAGCGACGACATTCGTGTGATTCTAATAAAGATTTGCGACCGTCTGCACAACATGCGCACCCTTGCCAGTCAGCCTGCTAACAAACAGTATAAGATTGCCGGCGAGACGCTCTATATCTATGCCCCGTTGGCTAACCGTCTTGGACTGAACAAGATAAAGACCGAACTTGAGGACCTCAGCTTCAAGTATGAGCACCCCGACGAGTACTCTGCCATAGAGCGTAAGTTGGCTTCCACACAGGAGTCACGACACGAACTCTTCGACCAGTTCACGTCGCCCATACGCGAGGCTCTCGACAACATGGGCATAAAGTATGTGCTCAAGGAACGTGTGAAAAGCCCTTATTCCATTTGGAACAAGATGCAGAACAAGCATGTCACCTTTGAGGAAATCTACGACATTCTCGCCGTGCGAATCATTTTCAGCCCAAAGCATCGAGAGGACGAGATAAACGAGTGTTTCAACATCTATGTTGCAATAAGCCAGATTTACAAGTCGCATCCCGACCGCCTGCGCGACTGGCTCAACCACCCGAAGGCAAACGGCTATCAGGCGCTGCACGTCACGCTGATGTCGAAACAGGGAAGATGGATAGAGGTGCAGATAAGGTCCGACCGCATGGACGAGATAGCGGAGCAGGGATTTGCCGCACACTGGAAATACAAGGAGGGCGGAGAGATAGAGTTTACCGAGGACGAGGGCGAGCTGAACGAGTGGCTTCACACCATAAAGGAAATTCTCGACGACCCGCAGCCCGACGCCATGGACTTCCTCGATGCCATAAAGCTAAACCTCTTCGCCTCGGAGATTTTCGTTTTCACACCAAAGGGAGAGATAAAGACGATGCCTGCCGGATGCACCGCCCTCGACTTCGCCTTCTCCATCCACACCTTCCTCGGAAGCCATTGCATAGGAGCGAAGGTGAACCACAAGCTCGTGCCGCTGAGCCATAAGCTGCAGAGCGGCGACCAGATAGAGATTCTAACGTCAAAGTCGCAACATGTGCAGCCGTCGTGGATAAACTTCGTCTCCACGGCAAAGGCTAAGGCAAAGATACAGGCAATACTGCGCCGCGACGGAAGGGAGACGCAGAAGCAGGGAGAGGAATTGCTACGTGCCTTCTTCAAAAACAACGACATGGAATACACTGCATCGGCTGCCGACCGGCTGGCGGCATTCCATGATGTGGCAAAGCGAGAGGACTTCTTCCAGGCCATAGGCGACAAGAGCATCATACTCGGCGAGAAGGACATCGACGAGCTGAACGGCAAGAAAAAAGACTCCAATGGCCCCAGTTGGAGAAAGTTTGTGCCCTTCCTCAAGTCGGGGAAACATAAGAAGGAAGAGACAGATGACACACCTAAACTGCTCGTCGTTTCCGACAAACTCAACCGCAAGAAACCAATCTTCATCACCGACGACAACATCACACAGTATAAGTTCATGCACTGTTGTCACCCTATCCCCGGCGACGATGTGTTAGGTTTCATCGACAACAAGAAACAGATAGAAATCCACAAGCGTGCCTGCCCCGTGGCTGCCCGTCTGAAGAGCAGCTTCGGCAACCGTATTCTCGACGCGAAGTGGGACATGCACAAGAAACTCTTCTTCGATGCCACTATTCAGATGAAGGGCATCGACCGCATAGGACTCCTCAACGAGGTGACTAACGTCATCTCACGTCAGATGAACGTAAACATCCACACCGTGTCAATAACCTGCGACGACGACATCTTCGACGGGAAGTTCGAGTTGCGTGTTCACGACCGTGAGGACGTAAAGACCATAATAGACAACCTCAAGCAGGTAAGTGGACTGCAGGAGGTGTCGCAGATAATGTAAAAATTAACAAAAATGAAAATTAAATTACTGCTACTATTGGCTATGGTGTCGCTGACACTAACTGCCGCCAACAAATACGACAATCCCGACACACTTTTCGTGGCACGCGACGGCACGGGAGAGTTTCGTAACATCGACGATGCCATTGAGGTGTGCCGCGCCTTCATGGACTATCACAAGGTGATATTCGTGAAGAAGGGCATCTACAAGGAGAAACTCATTATACCTTCGTGGCTCACCAACATAGAGATATGTGGCGAGGACGCTGAGCAGACCGTAATAACATGGGACGACCATGCCAACATCCGGACACAGGAACGCCCGAAAGGCATGGGAACCTTCCGCACCTACACGCTGAAAATTGAAGGCTCTGACATCACCCTGAAGAATATCACCATAGAAAACAACTCGGCACGCCTCGGACAGGCAGTAGCCCTACACACCGAGGGCGACCGACTCGTGTTCGTCAATTGCCGCTTCCTTGGCCATCAGGACACAGTATATACCGGTGTAGGCGGCTCACGCCAACTCTTCCGCAACTGCTATATTGAGGGAACCACCGATTTCATCTTCGGTCCCGGCACGGCATGGTTTGAGGACTGCGAGATACGCAGCAAGGCAAACTCCTACATCACAGCTGCCTCCACACCCAAGGACCAGCCCTACGGATATGTCTTCAACCGTTGCCGCCTGACTGCCGACGAGGGCATTGACAAGGTCTATCTCGGCCGTCCGTGGCGCGACTATGGCTACACCCTCTTTATGAACTGCGACCTTGGTTCCCACATCCGTCCAGAAGGTTGGCACCACTGGCAGAAGAACCGTGAGCAAACCGCCCGCTATCTGGAGTGTGGCAACACCGGAACTGGTGCCGACACAACAGGCAGAGTAGGGTGGAGCAGACAGTTGGATAAGAAAGAGGCAAAGAAAATTACCATGGAAGAGGTGCTCGGCCATATAAAATGAATGTAAAGACTTACTTTCCAGTAAACTGCCCCATGAAGAGGATGGCACCGGTGTAGTTGTCTTGAATCATATAGACGAAGGGACGGTCGCAGTGGAAATCAACACGGCGAGGCTCCTGTGGACGCATGGAGGTAAGCTTCACCATACCCATGGTCACGGCAGCCGCCTTTGTACCCTCTTCGCTCACCTCTATCTTCGCTTTCTGCAACATCTCCGACACATACACGTTGCCGTTGGCAAAGGAAGAGAAGTCGGCGCGTGTGGCATCAAACATCGAGGGTGCTCCTAATTTAGCGACGATGCCCTTCAGCGGCAGCTTCATCTCTGTAGTGAAGCGTGGGAGTTTCAGGTCAACCAAACATTCCTCCATATTTCGGCGGAGCGACGCTATGGTGTCGGCATTGAGGGTTTTTGTCAAGTCGGTAATAAACTTGCCCTCGTTGGGCAGGATAACCGTCATTGAATAAGCTCCCGAACCGTAGGGCAACGTCACTGCCGAATATACATCGTTCGACGTGTAGTAGTATTTGGCATTCCGATGCATCATATCTACATACATCATGTCGCGTGTGTAGCCGTTGAACTGCTCCTTCTTGGTGTTGTTCTTGTCGAACTTGTCAGTCCATGTGCCGTTGAAGTATATGGCGTTCAAGATGTATGCCACAGCCGACGGTTCCACCTGGTCGATGATGGTGGGAATCATGTTGTTCGTGTGCTCACTGCACCAGCCGTTTATGCGCTTTGTGCTCTCAGGATTGGTGAAGTCGAGTGATTCCACTGCACCCTGATAACTGTCGGCAATGGTTGAGGCGAATTTATTCTTCAGCTTAAACTCCTTGTTGAGGGCTATATAGTTGGCGATGTTGAGTGTCGTCTGCTTGTCGGCAGTCTTTGCCCTTCGAATGAGATAGGCGTAGAAGGCGTTCATCTCGTCTATATCGAAGTCCTTCGCTCCTATGGCATCCATAATCTCCTCTCGTGTTGACGCTTCTGCTCCGTTGGCGAGCATCGCCATGAGATAGGTTACACTCATTGGCGAGACAACATTCGATCCAACACCCTTCATCTCTGAAAAGAGGTTGAGGGCAAAGTTGTTGTTGCGCTTTACGAGGTCGTATTGTGCGTCGGACAGCACCATGAACTCAGGGTCTATTTCTTCTTCTGTTGTCATGCTTACAATATCATTACTCTTGTTGTCACTGATTTTCTTTGTCGAGCTGCAAGCCGAAAGGGCGAGCAGCACTGTTGCCGTCAAGGCAATGTTGTTGAATGTCTTCTTCATACTGTTACATTTATATCTTTACAACACCAAAACATCCCCAAAGTCATTTCCTTGCTTCATCCTCCGAATTATTTGGTTTATTTAACTAATCACCCCTCAATCATAAACCTCCAATCTTCAACCTTCAATGTCCTTATTGTAGTGGTTTAATATGTTAAAAATAGGCAGTGGAGGTAAGGAAAGAGAAGGGAAAACGGTGTAAAGATATAATAAATGTTAATATCAGGAAGTTTTTTTTGCATATTTGAGTATTTGTGATTTATTTCTTTTAAATTTGCAGTTGCTAATGCCACGCAGGCCCTTAACGAGTGTTGCACGGCATGCCAAAATACAAACTATAATCAAAAAAATCACGATTAATAATTATACTAACTAAAAAATAAAAACGTATGAAACAACAACTCAAGAGAGTCTCTATGGCTCTGCTTATGACGATGGTTTGTTTCCTTGCTTTTGCGCAAAAGACCATTACGGGTACGGTGAAGGACTCGCAGGGAGAGGCCATCATCGGTGCTTCAATTTTAGAAAAAGGTACGCGCAATGGTGTAGTGACAGACTTCGACGGCAACTTTACCATCAAAGTGTCGGGCGACAACCCGCTTGTGATTTCCTACATTGGAATGAAGACACAGACAGTAAAGGTAGCAGGAAAAACAACTATCAACGTAGTCCTCGAAGACGATGCACAAACCCTTAACGACATCGTGGTTGTAGGTTACGGTACCATGAAGAAAAGCGACCTCACAGGTGCCATTTCTTCTGTTGACACTGAGAAACTTACCGCTAAGGGTGCTACTACCGTTATGGAGAACCTGCAAGGTTCGGTTCCTGGTGTAAGCATCACGCAGTCGTCCAGCCGCGCAGGTGGTGGCTTTGAGATTGAGATTCGTGGTAAGTCAACCATGGGAAGCAACAACAATCCTCTTTATGTTGTCGATGGTGTTATCAGCGACGACATCAACTGGCTCAACCCACAGGACATCGAGCGTATCGACATCTTGAAGGATGCATCTTCTACTGCTATCTATGGTTCACGTGCCACCAATGGTGTGGTTATCGTCACCACCAAGAGTGCAAAGACGCAAGGTGGCAAGGAAACGAAGCCAGTCATCAGCTATGATGGTTACTATGGCGTAACCTCTGCAGCTCGTATGCCAGATTTCATGGATGGAGCACAGTTCATGCAGTATCGTCATTTCCGCTACCTCACCCCAATGGACGAGACTGGAAATATTGCCAACTACGCTGCACAGAACAACTGGGGCATGACCCTTGGCAACTACAAGACTGCTTACCTTACACAGTATGTTAATGGTGCTGAGGATTACACTCAGTCATATTTGAAGAATGTATTGGCCAATGGTACGGAAACCAACTGGCGTGACCTCGTTCTCCGCACTGCAGCACAACAGAACCACTACCTCAGCGTAAGTGGCAACAAGGGCGAGACAAACTACCATTTTGGTTTCGGATATCAGAGTGAGGAAGGTATCTATCTCAACGACGAAATGGAGCGTTTCAACCTTAAAGGTACTATTGATACCAACATAACAAAATGGCTGTCTGCAGGTATCAGCTTCAATGGTGCACTGACAGACCAAAGTACTGTCGATGACTCTGCCATTGCCCAGGCTTTCCGTCTGCAGAACTTCTGCCGCGCTTACGGTGAGGATGGCAAGCCTATCACCAACCCTGGCATGAGCGAGTATCTTGGAACCAGTGGCGACCAGTTCACTTCTACTGCCAACCCAATGCTTGACTTTGAGAATTCAGAGTACAACTACAAAACCTATCAAGTGTTGGCAAACCTCTATTTGATGCTGAAGCCAGTGAAGGGTCTTACTCTCAAGACAACATTCTCACCTAATTATATACATAGCCGTACAGGTCAGTACGAAGGCTCGCTCACAGCAGCCCGTAACATGCAGGACAACCGCGCCTACGCCAAGACCTACGACAAGTTCAGCTGGACATGGGACAACCAGATCAACTACGACTGGAGAAACGACAAGCATAATGTAGGCTTCATGGGTCTGTTCAGTGCAAGTTCTTTCAACCAGGAGTCTTATGAGCAAGAGGCATACGGTGTGCCGGAGGGAACCACATGGTTCAACCTCAGTCAGGCTTCAAGCACCACATACACATCTGCCTCTGCCTATACAGAGTGGAAAATGCTCTCTTATGCTCTGCGTCTCAACTATAGCTATCTCGACCGCTATCTCTTCACTGGTACAGTGCGTTGGGACGGTAGCTCACGTTTTGCTGATGGTCGCCGCTGGGGTTCGTTCCCATCTGCTGCCGTTGCATGGCGTATCTCTGAGGAGCCTTTCATGAAGAACACCAAGGAATGGCTTTCTAACTTGAAGCTCCGTGCAAGTTTCGGTATCACCGGTAATAACTACACACAGGGAACTAACTATCCTGTTACCGTCGTTCCTTCAGGCGGTTCTATCTACTATGGCTTTGCCGACGGAACTGGCAACACTCCATACTATCCAAGCGGCATCGTGAACAAGGAACTCACATGGGAGAAGACAACTGAATACAACATCGGTCTCGACTTCGGTTTCCTCCGCAACCGTATTAACGGTAGTGTCGAGGTTTATACCAAAACATCAAAAGACCTGCTCATGTCTCGTCAGCTTGCATACGAGGCCGGTGGCATCTCTGTAATCGACAACATCGGCAAGGTACGCAACAAGGGTGTTGAGGTAACTTTAAACACCGTAAACATCGACACCAAGGACTGGACTTGGACCACAAGCTTCAACTTCTCAACCAACAAGAACGAAATTCTCGAGGTGAACGGTGGCAAGATTGACGACATATCAAACAGCTGGTTTGTCGGTGAGTCTATCAACGCTCTCTACAACTACACATGGAGCGGTCTCGTTACAGACCAAAACATCACTGTTCCAGATACAGAGATTGCCAAGGCAAAGGGCTTTACTCCAGGTCGGTCTGTACTAAGTCGCGACTACTACTTTGCTTGCTATGGTTGGGGTGAGGGTATGCCTATTATCGACGACCTGAATGGCGACGGAACTATCGACCAGAACGATAAGTCTATTATTGGCAAGAGCAACCCATCTTGGACAGGTAGCATCAACTCTTCTCTCAGATATAAAGATTGGGATTTCTCTTTCTCTATCTACACCAAGCAGAACTATCAGGTGTACTCATCCTTCTACAACCAGTACATACAGTATGGTGACCGTGGTATGGAGCATATCAACCTCGACTTCTACATTCCAGCTGGAACACTGCTCAGCTGCGATTACGACTCTGAGGGTAACATGATCAATCCTGTTTACCAGCAGGAGACACACTACGGAACATATCCATTCCCGAACAATGCCAGTGCAGCCAGTGCAGGTGCCGGCACTCTGTGGGCAGGCTCTAACGCCAAGTCAGGTGCTAGTTCAATGAGCAGCATGGCTTCTGCCAACAGCAAGGGAACTCCTTATCAGATTGTCGATGGTTCATATTGGAAGGTAAAGAACATCTCTCTGGGCTACACATTCCCAAAGAAGCTTCTCGCCAAGACTCCTATAAGAAGTCTCCGCCTCTATGTGAACGTCACCAACCCATTCGTATGGGCTAAGGACTATGTTGGTTTCGACCCAGAGTGGTGCGGCTCAAGCCTTTCTTCTGGCGGTCCAAGCACTGTTACATGGCAGTTTGGTGGCAACATCAAGTTCTAAAAACATAAATACTTAAAACATTGACAACAATGAAAAACAAGATATTATTTTCGTCATTGCTTCTGGCTGGCTCCATTGCCTTGACCAGTTGCAGCGACTTCCTTGACGCAGAGAACAAGTCAAACCTGGAGTCGGAGAAATACTTCATGACTGCCGATGGCTTTGAGAATCTTGCCGTCACACCTTATTATAAGTTACGCTCCATCTACAGCGGCGCGCCAAACCTGTTCTGTAGTGGAACAGACCTCTACGAGAAGGGACGTTCAAACTATTCGAGTACAAACCTCTCAATATACAAGGGACTGAACTCGAGCGATGGTGACGTGCTGAGTCTTTACGAAAACTGCTACGACGGAATCCAGCAGTGCAACACCGTAATCTACTACGCTCAGAACGGCGCTGAAGGCGCAAACGTTCAGAAGAGAGTTGACGAGGCGAAGTTCCTAAAGGCTTTCTATTATTATCTGCTTACACAGCAGATTGGTGGTGTTCCTATCTCTGACGAGTATATCTCGTCTGTAATCACTTCGTTCCCACGCAAATCGCAGACGGAGATTTATGACTACATTATAGGTATTCTGAAAGAGGTAGAGGAGTCTAATACGCTGCCAATGGAAGACCATACAGGTCGTGTTTCAATGAGAGCGGTTTATAATCTCCTTGCGAAGGTTTATCTCGCTTACGGTTGGGATGCCAACGTATCGGCAGGAGCAACCGGACTTGCCGAGGGCCAGGCTGCTTCTGTAGCTGACAAGACGAATTTCCAAAATGCAGCAAAGTATGCCGACTTGGCAATAGCAAGCAAGAGCCCATCACTCTCGTTCAGCAGCATGTGGGACGTTGCCAACGACAACAATGCCGACATCATCTTCGCCATACAATACACACGCGGTATTGCAGGACAGGACGAGACAACTGAAGGAAACCAACAACAGGCTCAGTTCTCTAACTACTACAATGACGATGGCGACGGCCCCGGTCTGACAAAATACACAAGCAGCCAGTTCCCACCAAGCGAGAAGCTCATCTATCTCTTCGAGCCTGGCGACGAGCGTTTCGATGGTACTTTCATGGTTGAGCAGCCAACAGAGTACAAACGATTCTACACCGATGCAGACTGGAAGTCTCAGGAGATAAAGTATTATTTCCCTGCATGGTATTCAGACCTTAGCGGTTTGGATAAATACAATACCGCATCAGACAACCACACAACCACCAATATCTACTCAACGTCTGATCCTTGTGTATATATAAAGGTGACTGTGAATCCACGTACTGGAAAGGTGACTTATAAGAAGGATACTCAGAAATATGAAACAAGCCGTACAAGTACTGGTACTTCACTCTGCGTACGTAAGTTCGACGACTACAAATCGAAGCGTAACGGTACAAAGGCCGTATCTTTCCACGACATAGTGCTTGCCCACCTCACAGAGACCTATCTTATAGCTGCCGAGGCATACTATATGGCAGGTGAAACGCAAAAGTCGCTCGACCGACTCAACGTTGTAAGAAAACGTTCCAATGCTACTCAGCTCACAAACTATGCCTCATATGTTCGCCACTATTCTGACGGAACAGATAAGAGCTACAACAATGGAAAAGGTATCGACAATGTTCCAAAGTTGACAGGTGCAGACCTCGATCCTATCGACATCATTCTCGACGAACGTGCACGTGAACTTTGTGGTGAGTATTATCGTTGGATGGACCTCCGCCGTACGAAGCGTCTCATAGACTACAACGTGAAGTACAACAGCGGTGTAGAATCCGCAGAGAACTTCCTTGGTGCTGATGGTCAGTACCGTTGGTTCCGTCCATTCCCACAGGATGAAATCAACCTCAATGAGGGTATTACTGACGACGACCAGAACCCTGGTTACAAGACAAGCAAATAATTATTCAATAGCCGCTGAGACTGAAAAATGTCTCAGCGGTACAAAAAAACTATATTTATTAATCATTTTAAAACGTTTTAATTATGAAGAAACAATTACTTTTCGTAGCTGCAATGTTTGCAAGCATCGCAGCTTCTGCACAAACAGTAGTATGGCCATGCACCTCTACATCTGAGGATGGTAAGAATGCTACTGCAGTTAACAACGATGCGACCGTTACAGGTAGCACAACTATCAAGGCCTCGACAATAGAATGGGGTACTGGCGTAAAGGAGCCTTCAACATGCCAAAGAACTCACAAGAACCTTTCCGGTGAGTCATTGAACTATTTTGAGGATCCTTCTGTTTGCGTTACAAAATGGGTTCCTGTTGTAGCTGCAGATGCAGCTATTAAGAATCTCGACGATGCCTTCGCTGCTGGACAGTATGTTGATTTCAAAATTAATGAGAACGACAATACCAAGTATCTTGACATCAAGCAAATCGCATTTAATGTCGCTCGTTACGGTACTGATGCCGTTCGTGTCAACGCCAAGCTTATCATTGGCAGCGATGAGGCAGGTGAAAGCGAGACAGAATGGCTGTTTACAGGTGATACTTGGGAAGCATACACAGGTGGTGAAGGTTATTGGGAAGAGGCAACTGGTGCAGAGGGTGAGATCCCTGGTTATGCTCCTGCACGCGAGGATGCTTCAAAGCCTAAAACAAACGACAAGAACGAGGATGGTTTCAGCAACGTCGTAATCCCAACTACCGACCTTATTCCTGCTGACGCATACGAAGTAACTCTCCGTATCGTATTCTACGGCATCGGTAACACCAAGGCTATGGGTCTTAACAATGTTACCTTCAGTTCTGAGGGCGCTACTGGCGTAAACGGCATTCAGGCTGAGAAGGCTGAAGTTGAGGGTCAGACATACGACCTCGGCGGTCGTCCAGCAACAAAGGGTCTGCTCATCCAGAAGGGCAAGGCTAAGAGATTCGTTAAGTAATCATTTCGTTTCACTTATACAAGAAAGGCGGCATCACACGATGCCGCCATTTTTTATGTCCCCCCAAATACACTTTTTCCAAAAAATCTTTGCATCGTCCGAATATTATTATTATCTTTGCATAAAATTAGCGGCATCTCGGCATAAGACTCAAGCAAGCTTGGTGATTCTGCACTCGATTTGCATAATTTTTGCAGTTAAAAATAATATTACTGTTTTATGGGAGATATTAGAATGACAAGAGAAGAAGCGTTGCGCCGCTGGAATAACGCCAAGGCTACCAAAAGAAAAATGATGGAGAGACTTGAAAAATTGGCGCGTGAAAGATATAAAGAACGTACAGGAGAATACCCTGTTGCTGTAGAAGTTTGGTAATGAACACTCTATCTATAGAAGACATCAATTCCTCGTCACCTTATAAGGTGTTACATTACGAAGATGGGACGTATAGTTTTGTTACAGATAGTTCCATAGAAATATTCGTGTCATTTGAGAGAGATGATATATTACAAATAGGTGAATCTTACCAATTTGGAATATCTAATCCGAGGGGAATGAAGTCGCCCCGCGATTCTAAGATTCGCTTGACTATTCTCTCAATTGTTAAGGAATTCTTCGAAAAGAATCAAGCAGGTCTCTTGTATATCTGCGAGACAGGTGATGGTATGCAGAAAATGAGAAATCGTCTTTTCAAATACTGGTTTAGTATCTATGAAGAGAGCGATGACTATTACTTTCTGCCTATGACAATATTTGATGAAGAGAACAACGAGAATTATGCTGCTTTAATTATCAGGTATGACAATCCTCAATTTAGAGAAATTGTCAGGGAGTTCACAACAACAATAAATTTGCTTAACTCCAAGCCTTAATACGGTGTTTTCTAAAAATGTCAGGTTATAATATTTAAGGCGGCATCACACGATGCCGCCATTTTTTATGCCCCCAATAATCATTTTTTTCCCAAAACCTTTGCTACTTAAAAATAAAAGTAGTACTTTTGCAAAAATATTGAGAACAAAAGACACAAAAAGTACTAACAGATTATTATTTAAACAATTATTTATATGACTAAACAAATCAGATTCGTGCTTACGATGGTGCTATTGTTCATCGTAGGCTGCGTTTCCGCACAGACTGTGAAAGTGACTGTCACCGACCAGACAGGCGAGACGGTCATTGGAGCAACGGTAATGGAAAAAGGCACTAACAACGGTGCCATTACCGACTTTGACGGAAATGCTACAGTGAAACTCTCAGGAAAGAGCAATTCTTTGGTCATCTCCTATTTGGGAATGAAAACAAAGACAATCGACACGAAAGGCAAGGAACATGTTGCCGTAGTGCTCGAAGACGATGCCACAACTCTCAACGACGTGGTGGTTATCGGTTACGGTACGGTGAAGAAAAAAGACCTTACGGGTTCCGTGTCGTCACTTAACGAGAAACAAATCTCCAACATCCCTGTCAGCAACGTCAGCGAGGCAATGACAGGTAAGATGGCTGGTGTGAACATCACCACAACGGAAGGTTCGCCTGACGCCGACGTGAAGATTCGTGTGCGTGGAGGCGGTTCGCTCTCGCAGGACAACTCCCCACTCTACATCGTCGATGGCTTCCCCGTGTCGAGCATCTCGGACATCGCGCCAAGCGAGATACAGAGCATCGACGTGCTGAAGGACGCTTCATCAACTGCCATCTATGGTGCGCGTGGTGCCAACGGTGTTATCATCATCACCACCAAGGAGGGAAAGGAAGGAAAGACACAGGTCAGCTTCAACGGACTCTTGGGTTGGAAGAAAGTGACAAAGACCGTGAAGACTCTCTCGCCATACGAGTATGCCATGTATCAGTATGAGCTGGGTTCGACAGACTACGGAAACTTCAACGACCTCGACATCTGGAAGTCTGTGGAGGGTACCGACTATCAGGACGAGATTTTCGGCAGGACTGGATTGCAGAAGCAATACAACGCAAGCGTGAACGGAGGATCGAAGGAGATCAAGTTCAACATTGGCTTCTCGCACACCGACGAGGAGAGCATCATGCTCGGTTCCGGCTATGCCAAAAACAACATCAACGCAAAAATAAATGCTAAACTCAACAAGTGGCTGTCGTTCGACTTCAACGCACGCCTCGGATTCACTAAGCTCGACGGACTGAGCGGCGGTGCCGACACCAACGAGTCGAACGCCGCTAACAGTATCGTGGCAAACACTGTGGCTTACGGTCCGGTGGAGACTCTCACCTCCAACGGCGACGAGGACGAAGAGAACAGCACCTCGACACGACGCACCCCACTGCAGCGCATCACCTCTACTTATAAGTATCAGGAGCGTTTCCAACAGAACTACAACGCAGGACTTAACTGGAAACCAATAAAGAACTTCACCTTCCGCACTGAGTTCGGCTACGGATGGCGCTACAACAACACCGACCAGGTGTGGGGAAGCGACGCCACAACCAACTCAAAGTATGGCTACAACGGTATGCCACAGGCACAGTTTGTGAAGGTAAACCAGCGCGACTGGCGCAACGCCAACACCTTGACTTACGCCAACGACAAACTCTTCGGCGGACGCGACCGCATCAACGTGCTCATAGGTCAGGAATGGTCGAGCACAGAGAAGACCACACGCACTGCGACTTCGGTGGGCTTCCCTACAAGCATGACCATAGGCGAAGTGCTCGCCAACACATCTGCTGGCACAGCACTGCCAAATGAGTCTGACATAGCAGCCGACGAGAACATGATGTCATACTTCGGAC
>SAMEA3663038__coassemble_273_pt1 | contig 18221 bp, 20 predicted proteins | sample SAMEA3663038__metabat2_low_PE_036 | metagenome-assembled genome bin SAMEA3663038 (sample SAMEA3663038) | pig gut metagenome | biome: pig gut; feature: pig-associated habitat; material: faeces | place: France | collected 2012 | reverse complement strand
GGACGCCACAATATACATGGCGGTGAGATATGCTACCGACAGCGTCGCATCATACACAAGGACGGTGTCTATGACAGGCATCACGGAGCTTAGGGTAACACCTAACGACGACGAGATGGTGCGCGACATACGTGGTTTTATTTATCTTGACCGTGGACGCGACGAGACATCTACACTGAAGATGATGTTCGTCAACAACATACAATTCCTCAGGATGAGGAAACAGAAGGACAAGGAAACACCGTCTATGAGCAATGGTAGCCCAACGGCGGCAAAGGGCGACTCTGCCGCAAGACAACGCCCCGACAGCCTTCGTCCGATACCCCATCGACCAAACACACCACCCCTGCCGCCCAACATGCGGCAACAACCGCTGAAGACGCGATGAAGTGTGAGGGTAACGGGGCGCGCCGGAGAAAGGTGGCTGCGCACAGACTGATTACCTCTGAGGGTGAGCTGCCGATGGCTGTGGTGGAAATAGTCTGCGGAGTGGTCACCGCTTACAGACATCTCGACGGTGAGGAACCTTTCACGGAATGGGTAGGAGGCGAGATAGTGCTGGAGCGCGACATCCACGGCAGGCTGAGAGCCTTCCATGGAGGCAGACTCTTGGAATAGGCAGACAATTTATTACAGAACTTTAAATATTAAAACTATGAATCTGAAAATACGCTTGGCTGTGATGAACTTCCTCGAATTTGCGGTTTGGGGAGCTTACCTTACATCAATGGGACGCTATCTCGGAGATGTAGGAATGGGAGGCGACATTGGATTCTTCTATTCCATGCAAGGAGTGGTTTCCATTTTCATGCCCGCTCTCATAGGCATAATAGCCGACAGATGGCTGCAGGCACAGAAGATGTTGGGACTTTGCCATTTCATTGCCGGCGCATTCATGATTCTTCTCGCCACATACTGCAACCATGTGGGATGGGAGCACCTCAACCGTGCGGTGGTCTTCTCGCTCTATTCAGTGTCGGTGGCATTCTATATGCCTACCATCGCACTGTCCAATTCCGTGGCATTCAACGCACTGCAGAAAGCAGGCATGGACACGGTGAAGATTTTTCCCGCAATACGTGTGTTCGGCACCATAGGTTTCATCATAGCCATGTGGTTTGTCGATATTATGGGCTACGAGGTTGACGAGCGGCAGTTCATGACCTCGGGAGCGTTGGGAATATTGCTGTTCCTCTATTCGCTGACGTTGCCAAAGTGTGCCATCATCAAGGACAACACAAAAAACAAGTCTGTATATGATGCCTTGGGCTTCAGCGCTTTCAAGTTGTTCAAGCAGAAGAAGATGGCTCTTTTCTTCATCTTCTCCATGATGCTTGGAGTGAGCCTTCAGATAACCAACGGCTTCGCAAATCCTTTCATCAGCAGTTTCGCCTCTATGCCCGAATATGCCGACACGTTTGGAGTGCAGCACACCAACATATTGATCTCCCTCTCGCAAATCAGCGAGGCTTGCTGCATATTGCTCATTCCTTTCGCCATGAAGAAGTTCGGAATAAAGAACGTTATGCTCATAGCTATGGTGGCATGGGTGTTTCGATTCGGACTCTTCGGCCTTGGCAACCCTGGAGACGGAGTGTGGATGTTCATTCTCTCAATGCTCGTCTATGGAGTGGCTTTCGACTTCTTCAACATCAGCGGAGCATTCTTTGTTGACATGAACACCGACCCAAGTATGAGGTCGAGCGCACAGGGACTGTTCATGCTCATGACCAACGGCATTGGTGCAACGTTTGGCACTTTGGCGGCTCAGGAGGTCGTGAACCAATTCACCACAACGAAGGACTTTGGCGAATACAGTTTCATCGTCGGCGATTGGTCGACGTGTTGGTTCATCTTCGCTGCATACGCATTGTTCGTCGCAGTGTCATTCGCATTCGTTTTCAGACCGAAAAATATCAAGGCTTATGATAGATGACATAATGATAAAGCTCAGACTCGAATCGGTGATGTCGATGGAGAGCAGTGGCCATCAGCTGTCGCTCGTAACGCTGATAAACGATAAGGAGGACAGACAACTGACTTTTGTCTGCGACCGATATGTGCGCGACCAATTCGTCACGCGAGATACGGCGAAGACAAAAATCGACACAATCCGACTGCTCCCTGAGGTGCTTATAGAGATACTGCGCAACAACAGGACAATGGAGCTGAAGAACCTGCGGATCATTATCTATGGTGTGTATGAGGGAGAGTATGAGACAGAGCTTGAGGACTTGAACAGCAGCCTCACCTATCCAATACGCCTTAGCGACGCTGTCCTTCTCTCAAGCATCAGCAAAATACCTATATATGTGCTCTCTTCAATCCTCGACAGACAGGGTACACCCTATTCCAAACAGGACATGTACACCAAGTCGATGCCAATAAACATATTGCCTGAGGATAATCTTAGAGAAGCACTCCAGAACGCCATCAACAACGAAGACTATCAGTTGGCAAAGGTGTTGTCGGACGAATTGAAAAAACGTAAAAAATAGGTTTTCTATGAAAGAGATAAGGTTTTTCTATGTTCCTGACGTCAACACGACGAACGAACTGCCAGAGGAAGAAGCTATGCACGCCTTGAGAGTGCTGCGTCTGAAATCGGGTGATGAGATGATGCTTACCGACGGTGAGGGAAATTTCTACAAGGCGGAAATCACCATTGCCGCCACAAGGAAATGTATGTTCCGACTGTTGGAGACATTGCCGCAGAAAGCATTGTGGCAAGGTCATCTTCATCTTGTCGTGTCGCCAACGAAGATGATGGAGAGGATGGAATGGATGATAGAGAAGGCAACAGAGATTGGTTTCGACAGAATATCGTTCATCAACTGCGACAACTCTGAGCGAAGGGTGGTAAAAACACGACGCTTGGAGAAAATTGTTGTAGCAGCAATGAAACAAAGCCGTAAGGCGTGGAAACCTGTCGTGGATGAGATTGTGACGTTCGACGAATTTCTAAACCATCCCAACGACGGACTGAAATATATTGCTCATTGCTACGACGAGATTCCGAAGAGTGACTTCTTTGACAACCTCGTGGCTGCCGACAAGAATGCCAACGTCACGATAATGATTGGACCCGAGGGCGATTTCTCCGTCAGCGAGGTGGAGAAGGCAATGGCTGCAGGATATGAGTCGGTATCGCTCGGCGAGAGCAGGCTGCGCACTGAGACGGCTGCCTTGGCTTCAGTGATGATGGCGAACCTATGTAAAAGGGTGAAGGTTGAAAGTTGAATGTTGAAAATGGAGAAAAAGATATATCGTTTTACACTTGTGGCTCTGTTTGCAGCACTTCTGTGCTCGTGCTCCTCTAACTACGTTGACGTTGTTCCACACAACGCAAAGGCTGTTGTGGCGATAAACCTAGAGCAGTTGGGAACGGACCGTGAACTTGGGGCTTTGGGAAAGATCCTGGGAGTGGAGTCGGTGGAGCATTGCGGCATCGACCTAAAGGAAAAAATCTTTCTCTTCATGGCTCCTGACGGTATGCTCGGACTCGTGGCTGCCGTAACATCGGAGAGTGATGTGGAGAAGGTGTTCGATAGTCTCGTTGAGAAGAAAATGGCTACAGAGTTTGAGGATTACAAAGGATATGATTTCTCTGTGGTGAACAATAGTTTCCTCGTGGGGAAGTCGTCAAAGGCTCTGTTGGTCATGGGACCTTCCGTAGCATCTGACCATTTAGTGCTGAAACGAAGGATGGCAAAATACCTGAGTGCAGAGAGCGAGGGCGGTTTCGGAAGCACCGAAATGTATGATCGCCTCTCTGACATTGACGCTGCCTTGGCTGTGGTGGCACAACTGAGAATGTTGCCTGAGAATGTCTCCGTGCCTTTCTCCATGACGCTGCCAAAAAATGTGCCAATGGAAAAATGCTACGTCGCTGCTGCGGTAAGAAAACAGGGCAAGACTCTGTCGATAGAGGGAGAGACTTTCTCTTTCGACAGCCAGACAGACGACTCTATCAATGCAATGAAGGACAAGTTCAAGCCCATTGCCGACAGCTATCTCAACACCATACCCTCAGACCGGCTGATGTCGCTGACCTGTTCCATGGCAGGAAACGACTTGTTGAGCATGATGCGTAGCAACAACGAGATGCGGACCTTGCTCTTTGGAGTAAACACTTCCATCGATATTGACAAGATGGTGAGGAGCGTTGATGGACAGATCGTTGTGGGCTACGACGACAATAACGACGAGAACAATTTCTCTTTGCTCGCCGAGGTGAACAACATGGATTGGATAGCAGACGTGGACTATTGGAAACGGTCTTCGCCTCATGGAACAGTGATAGACGACATGGGCGAGGGAAAATACCGCATACACAGCGATGTCATGGACGTGTTCTTTGGGGTTGAAAAAAGCAGGAAACTGCTCTACATCACCTCTGAGGAAGAGGTGGCTGACAACTGCACCAAGGATGCCAAAAAACCGATCGACAGTGAGATAAAGGCGATGACCGTGGGAAAGAAACTCGCCATAATCGTCAACATCAACTCTCTTCTTAAAGTCTTTGACGTGAACATGGGAGCGGGAGTTGCATTGTCGATGTTGGGAGGTATAGACACCATTGTGGTGACGGAGAAATAATAGCCCAACAAGGTGAACACATACCTTTTATAATATATACACAGATATTGATGGAAAGAATAATATTCAGGAATGTCATACCTGCGGTGTTTGCCAATCGTCGCGACATCGACTCGGAAATATGGGGCAAGGAGATGGAGCTAAGACGTGGCTCACTATACCTCATTGAGGCGGCAAGCGGACAAGGCAAGAGCACCTTTTGCAGCTACATCGCAGGCTACCGAAACGATTTCGCAGGTTCGTTGCTCTTCGACGACAACGATACCAAGAACCTAAAGATAGCAGATTGGGTGAGCATTAGGCGAAAGAGCATCAGTCTGCTCTATCAGGAGCTTCGCCTGTTCCCTGAGCTCTCGGCTTGGGAGAACGTGGAGATAAAGAACAAACTGACAGGCTTCAAACAGCAAAAAACCATAAGAGAGTGGTTTGAGCGACTTGGCATAGCAGACAAGATGGACACGAAAGTGGGAAAGATGTCGTTCGGACAACAGCAACGAGTGGCACTCATGAGGGCGTTGGTACAGCCTTTCGACTTCCTGCTTGCCGACGAGCCAATAAGCCATCTCGACGACGACAACTCTGCCATAATGGGTGAGATAATGATTGAGGAGGCGAAAAGTCAAGGTGCAGCAGTGATAGTGACGAGCATCGGAAAACATATAGAACTCAACTACGAAAGGAGGATAAAGCTATGAGTATTGTTTGGAAACTGCTGCGTCAGCACATCAGTCTGCCGCAGTTCGCAGGCTTCTCGCTTGCCAATCTCTTTGGCATGCTAATCGTACTTTTGGGCTATCAGTTCTATTCCGACGTACTGCCCGTGTTCACTCAAGGTGATTCCTTCATGGGGTCAGACTATCTCATTGTGAGCAAGAAAATTTCTATCGGCAGCACACTTGGCGGCAACAGCACACAGTTCACCGAATCCGAGATTGGCGACATTGCCTCACAACCCTTCACCAAAAAAGCGGCAAGGTTCACTTCCACGGAATATAAGGTGGATGCACATATGGGAATAGACGGCGTTCAGGTATTGTCGTCGGAAATATTTTTCGAGAGTGTTCCCGACGGTTTCCTCGACGTGACTTTGGAGCAGTGGAAATGGTCTGAAGGCGACACCACCGTGCCTATAGTCCTTCCACGTTCATATATCAACATGTATAATTTCGGCTTTGCTCAGACTCACTCCCTGCCCAAAATCAGTGACGGACTCATGGGAATGATAGACTTCCGCATCAGCATTCATGGCAACGGAAAACAGGGAGAGTATAAGGGAAAGGTTATAGGGCTGTCAAATCGTCTCAACTCCATACTTGTGCCACAGGCTTTCATGGATTGGAGCAACAAGACCTACGCACCTGAGGAAACGAGCCTGCCCTCGCGTCTTATAGTGGAGGTTGACAACCCTACCGACGAGCGCATAGCACATTACATCAGCGACTGTGGCTACGAGGTGGAGGACAATAAGCTGCAAGCGGAGAAGACAACATACTTCCTGCGTGTGGTGGTCATGCTCGTGATGAGCGTCGGACTCATCATCAGTCTCCTGAGCTTCTATATTCTTATGCTGAGCATTTATCTGCTTGTGCAGAAAAACACCTCAAAACTTGAAAATCTCATGCTCATAGGCTATTCGCCGTCGCAGGTGGCACGACCCTATCAGTTGCTCACCTTGGCACTCAATGTTCTTGTCTTGGCAATAGTGCTCGCCGCTGTGTCGCTGCTGCGGGGGGGATATATGGACATGCTACAAACTCTTTATCCCAACATTGACGACGGATCGCTGCTGCCTGCCGTGACATTAGGTCTTGTACTGCTCGCAGCTGTAACGCTTGCCAATACAGCAGCCGTCAGACGTAAGGTGACTGCAATTTGGAAGCAGGGAAGGGTGGCTGCGGTGGCACTCTTCGTGGTGTTGACTTTGCCGACAAACCTGAGTGCTGAGAGTAAAACTACCGTGGGAGATGTGTTTGCCACAATGCCCGATTCTCTCATGCCCTATCTCTCGAAAAACAACAGGCTCGACCTCATAGACTTCGCCAAGGCAGGCATGAAATCGGAGGTGAATAATGCGTTCGATGGCTCCACAGAACTGCTAAAGCTCACCGATAACTATATGAAGCTGCAACTCAACAGACAAACTACTGTTGAGATGAGGCTGATAAAGGCAGACAGCCTTTTGGCAGACTCGGCAGATTATGTGCTTTATGTGGTGAAGACCTGCCGTACATCCGATGCAGGTCATAGCGAAGTGAGGAAGTTCACTTCCAAATGGATGCCGCTCAGTCTCTCCCTCTCATTAAAGGACAGGGTGGGGGAGATGATGATGCGAAAGCAAGACACCACCGAAGAGGAGTGGCAAAAGGCTGTTGCCGCCATAGATAATGCCGACGTAACTGCAGAGCTTAGTCCAGACTCCGATATTCTCTCGCTGAGTCTGACGTTCTCTCTGTTGACTGCCGACGATAAAAAGATAATTAGCGACAAAATTACGTTAACAACTTTAAAAATTAACCTTTAATTATAAAAATAATTTAATATTTAATATGAAAATTTGCAACATTAGATAATAATTCGTATCTTTGCCATGTGTTTTTCATGGTATTAGATTATTAAGGTTAACTAAAAAGTTACAGGTCGTGAGATTAGTCAACTTTTGAAACCCACACTTCATGTAGAGATTTCTGCACGACGTGTGGGTTAATTTTTTGCTTTTTTTTGCTTTTCCTTTATTGTCTCAGATAGGGATTGTCTTGCTTTTCAGCTTTCATCGTTGTGCGTGGTCCGTGTCCCGGTAGTATTGTTGTCTCGTCAGGAAGTATGGTGGTCAGCTGTCGCAGGCTATCCATAATGTCCTTGTAGCTTCCCAACTCAAAGTCGGTGCGTCCGATGCTCATTCTGAACAGGGTGTCGCCGGAGAAAGCCACGCCTTCCTCCTTGCAGTAGAAGAACACCGACCCTGGAGTGTGTCCTGGAGTGCTGATGATATTCAGTTCGTGGTTGCCAAACCTTATTGTGTCTGCCTCGCTGAGGTATCTGCCCACAGGTGGCATCTCGTAGTTGAGCCTGTAGTTGCAGAACATCAAGGCTTGCTCTCCGAGTTTGCTCATCAGAGGCTCGTCGGCGGCATGCACCTCAGGCTTCAGTCCAAAACGTTCGTATATGGTGTTGTTACCAAAGTTGTGGTCAATGTGTCCGTGGGTGGAAATGAGATGTTTCAACTCTATTCCGTTGTCCATCACATACTCCACTACAGCCTTGCGCTCTTCCTCGTAGAATGCGCCGCAGTCGATGATGATGCCCTCGCCGCTATCGTCGCTCACTATGTAGCAGTTCTCTTGGAAAGGGTTCACCTCAAATCTCTCAATCTTCATCATAGTGCTTATTAGTAAAAAAGTAAAAAGTATGAAAAAGTTATGCTGGGAGATAGATGACATACTTCTCCTTGAACCATTCCTCGCCGTACCAATTTGTCAGCTCCGTGGTCTCCACGATGTTGCGGTAGGGGTGTGTCTCAGCCTGCAGGTCTCCGCCCTTCAGGCAGATCACTCCGTTGGGCAGCGCGTTGAAGCCCCGCTTGTTGATGTTCTTCCCTACTATCTTCATCAGGTCGGGAAGTTGCATCACTGCACGGCTCACCACAAAGTCAAATTTTCCGCGCTCCTCCTCGCCTCGCAGCTGTTGCGGGTCGCAGTTTTTTAGTCCTATTGCTTTACCCCCCTCACAAGCCACTCTGATTTTCTTTCCCGTTCCGTCTATCAGTTTGAAACTGCACTCAGGGAATATGATGGCGAGTGGAATGCCTGGAAAACCGCCTCCTGTGCCAAAGTCGAGAATCCTCGTCTGAGGCTTGAAGTGAATCAGTTTCGCAATGGCGAGCGAGTGCAGCACATGGTGCTCGTAGAGGTTGTCGATGTCCTTTCGGCTTATGACGTTTATCTTCGAGTTCCAATCGTGGTAGAGCTCGTCGAGCATCGAAAACTGTCGGTGCTGTTCCTCGCTGAGGTCGGTGAAGTATTTCAGTATCTCTTCCATTGTGATTCCTATCTTGCTATGCGGTTGTTTTCAGGAAACACAATCGCAGGTTTAAACTGTTTAGCCTCCTCAAAGTCCATGAGTGCATAAGAGATAATGATGCATGTGTCGCCCACTTGCACCTTGCGTGCCGCTGCCCCATTAAGGCAGATGCATCCGCTTCCTCTCTCGCCCTTTATGATGTAGGTCTCAAAGCGCTCGCCGTTGTTGTTATCTACTATCTGCACCTTCTCTCCTGCAATCATGTTTGCAGCGTCCATGAGGTCTTCGTCTATCGTTATGCTGCCCATGTAGTTCAGGTTTGCCTCTGTCACCGTGACGCAGTGCAGCTTCGATTTCAGCACTTCTATCTGCATAATACGTTTTCTTACTTATATTTTATGTGGTCGATGAGTCTGATAGGTTTCTTACCGCAATACACTGTAATGCATCCCACGGCATAGTCCGTGGCGTTCCAATCGTCTATGTCGAGGAGCGTGTGTCCGTCAACAATGGAGTAGTACTCCACTTCCAATCCCTCCACGGCGTTTATTTCCTCTACCAGCTTGTCGTGGGTTTCCTTCACCGTGTGTTTCTGCGCATATTCCACGCTTGCCTTCAGCGCCTTGTATATGTTTGGTGCAATGGCACGCTCCTCGGGAGCCAATAGAGTGTTGCGACTCGAACGTGCAAGTCCGTCATCCTCTCTCACTATGTCGCACTCCACAATCTTTACTCCGAGTCTCAGGTAGTTCACCATAGCCTTCACCACGGCTATTTGCTGAAAGTCCTTCTCGCCAAAATACGCACGGTCGGGCTTCACTATATAGAACAATCGGCTCACCACTTGGCATACTCCGTTGAAGTGTCCGGGGCGGTGTGCGCCTTCCATCACTGTCGATACGGGTGGAAACTCAAACTGTCTCTTGTCTTCCGTAGGGTACATCTCCTTAACCGATGGGGCGAGTACATATTGCGCACCACACTCCTCGAGCAGCTTGCAGTCTGCCTCAAGTGTGCGTGGATAGTTTTTCAGGTCGTTCTTGTCGTTGAACTGTGTCGGATTAAGAAACACCGACACCACAGTAACGTCGTTCTCCTCCACGCTCCTCCTCACAAGCGATGCGTGACCCTCGTGCAGCGCACCCATAGTCGGGACAAGTCCGACAGATCGTCCGCACTTCCTGTCAGCAAACAGCGCATTCTGCAAATCTGCGATTTTTTCAAATACAATCATTTCTTTCCTGTGATATTATAAAAAACGCTGCAAAATTACAACTTTTCGCCGACGTAACAATAATATAAGGTGAAAAAATCCAAAAAAGTTTCTTATTTTCCCTAATTCCATCGGCTGCAAGGGCAAAATCTCAGAAAAAATTCGTAACTTTGCAACATTAAACAACAAGAAATGGCTAAAAAAATTCTATTTATAAACCAAGCTATAGGAGGCTTCACGCAAGGCGGGATTGCCGACATGGGCAAAATCGTGCCTACGAAAGTAGTGCAGGAAGGCTTTGAGGTAAGGGTTTTCTCCCCAAAATGGGGCAACATTAACGAGCGGCGTGGACAGCTGCACGAGGTGATACGACTCTCTGGTATGAACATTATTATCAAGGAGACTGACCATCCTCTTGTCATTAAGGTAGCGTCGATGCCTGCCGCAAAATCACAGGCTTATTTCATCGACAACGACGACTACTTCCTCAAGCGCCTGCAAGACGTTGACGAGGACGGAAAACCATACGACGACAACGGCGAGCGTGCTGTGTTCTACGCACGCGGCGTGTTGGAGACTGTGAAGAAGCTGAGGTGGATACCCGATGTGATTCACTGTCAGGGATGGATGTCATACATCGTTCCCTTCTTCCTGCGCACAGCCTACGCCGACGAGCCCTGCTTTGCACAGTCTAAGGTGGTCACATCGATTTTCAACCACAACCTCGAAGGCACTGTGTGCGAAGATTTCCGTGAGTGTCTTGCCTATCGTGATGTGACAGCTGAATGTCTCGCCGACTATCCTGAGGCTATAAGCTACAACGACCTCGCCAAGATTGCCATCGACAACTCCGACGGAGTGATAGAGGCTGCTGCCGACATACTGCCCGACGTGGTGGCTCACGCTGAGGCTTCAGGCAAGCCGCTGCTCAAATTCCCCGGTGATGACTTTGCTGCAGCCTACGCCAAGTTCTACGACGACATCCTAAATGTCTAAGAACAAACATGAAGAGAACAAACACACACTGACAGGATGAAAAATAAATGGATTACAATGGTGGTCGCTGCCATCATGACAATGGTTGCGGCTTCTTGTGACGACACCACCGACACGCTCGGCAACAGCGTCTCTAACGATGCTGACAAGTTCGCCATCTTGACCGACACCTTCAATGTTGAGAGCCGCTCCATCTGCGTGGATAGCGTGCTCTCACGCACACCTTATTCATACCTCGGACATATCAAGGACGAGGAAACCAACACCTATGTCACTGCAAACTTCTCAACACAGTTTGGAGTGGCTGAACTGCTGACAGAGACACAGCTCTTGCCAAAGCAAGACAGTATCGTCAGCCGCGACACCGAAGGAAAAGTAGTGGCAGACTCCTGCTTCTTCAATATCTATTTCAACTCCTTCGTCGGCGACACGCTTAACGCCGTGAAGCTCACTGCTTACGAGCTTGAAAAACCAATACGCGAAGGACGCGACTACTACTCCAACTTCTCCCCTGTTGACGAAGGCTATGTTCGCACTGGAGGTATAGAGAAGCAAAAAGTGTTCACTTATAAGGGACTCGTAGGCACCGACTCGCTCCGTGCCGTGAGCATACCGTTGAACGATCCTTATACCGACCTCGACGGCAACACATACAACAACTTCGGCACCTATCTCATGCGGAAATACTATGCCGATGCCGACAACTACAAAAACTCCTACAACTTTGTTAATAAGGTGTTCCCAGGTTTCTTCGTTCAGTCAACCGACGGCACAGGCACTATGGGCGAGGTTCTTCTTACCGCCCTTCAGTTCCACTATCGCTGCTATTCCAACGACTCCATCATCCGCTCAGGACTGCGCATAGGCGGTACGGAAGAAGTGATGCAGACCACAAACATCCTCAACGACAAAAATCGCATACAGCGACTTGCCGACGATCTCTCCTGTACCTACCTCAAGTCGCCTGCAGGCATCTATACAGAAGCCACCTTGCCCATCGATGAAATAAAGCGTGGACACGAGAACGACACCATCAGCTCGGCGAAAATCACATTCACACGCTACAACCGCACTGACGACGAAGCCCTCTACAAGGCTCCTTCCTATGTGCTCATGGTGCCGCGCGACTCTATGTACACCTTCTTCGAGAAGCGTAACCTGCCCGACAATGTGACATCCTATATCGCCACATACTCGAGCACCTATAACACCTACACCTTCAACAACATCTCGTCGCTCGTCAACAACCTTTGGGCAAACAAGGGAAAGAGTGAAAATTGGAACAAGGTGGTGCTCATTCCTGTCAGCGTTACCATAAACAGCTCAACAGGATCCTACACCAACTGCTCCAACGACATGTCGCTGAAGAGCTGCCGCCTCGTGGGAGGCTCAGCCAACACCCATGCGCCGTTGCGCATCAGTGTGATATATAACAAGTTCAAACCCGACTAAACAAACTCCATGGCAGACAACTATCTTGAACGCCATCGTGAACAATACGAGCAGCGAAAGCAGCGCTACCTCTCACGCAAGAGCCATCTAAGTCCTAAGCTTAGAGCAATGCTTGCTGAGCTAAAAGAGAAAAAAGAAATAGCATCGAGCTAACGTTAACTGTTAACTCGATGCTACTTTCATTTATTCACTTGGTGTTTCCTGTTTTTCCTTTTCCTTCTGTTTCTTTTGTTTCTTTTGCTTCTTCTCGGGCTTTGGCTTCTCGGCGTTCAGTTCCTCGAGATATGGAGTCATGTCAACGGAGGTAAATTGGAAGTCCTTGGGGTCTATGAAGTTTACTTCGTAGCCGTCTTTACCCTTTACCTTATCGGTGTAGGTGCGTTTCAGCTTCATGTATTTCTTCTCAGCCTTGCTCTTCTCTGTGGAGAACATCACTACGCATGTGCGGTGAGGGTCGTTTATGGTGGCTGCGAGATAGTCCTTTAGCTGTGCGCTATATTGGTCGCGTGCACAAAGGAATTTGCTCTTTGAGTCCACCCACGCCGAGTCTAGTTCCTGCAGGTTGGTGAGATAGACAATGGCGTTTTTGAACGAGGCGGAGAATCCGAAGATATATAACTTTGGAGCAACCTTTATCTTCGCTTCCGTTGTATTGGCGAAGACTATCGACATTAGCAGTAGCATTACTGCGCTTAGTGTTTTCTTCATTGTGTTTTTTCTTTTGTTATACTGTTTTTATTTTGTTCTTACTTATCCGAGAAATGACTTGAGCAGTTCGCTGTTGGTTGTGGTGCGTAGTCGTCGGATAGCTTTCTCCTTTATTTGCCGAACACGCTCGCGCGAGAGTCCGTATTTAGCACCTATCTCTTCAAGAGTCTGCTCGCTGCAGCCTATGCCGAAGGATGCTTCCACAATTTCCTTTTCGCGTGGTTTCAGCACGTTGAGTGCTTTGGTTATCTCAGACCTCAGCGATTCGCTTACCAACTCGTTGTCCGCCTCTGGAGCAGAGGTGTCCTCGAGCACGTCAAGCAGAGTGTTGCTCTCGTCTGCATCGGAGAATGGGGCGTCCACGGAGATGTGTCGAGTGTTTGATTTCATGGCGTCCTCCACTTTCTCTTCTGGCAAGTCGATGCTTGAAGCTATTTCCTCTATCGAGGGTCTGCGCTCGTTGAGTTGTTCAAACTTCTGTTGCATCTTTGCTATTTTAGAGAGCGATCCGCTTTGGTTTAGCGGAAGGCGCACTATGCGGCTTTGTTCTGCAAGAGCCTGAAGTATGCTTTGGCGAATCCACCACACAGCGTAGCTGATGAACTTGAAGCCTCGTGTCTCGTCGAACTTCTCCGCAGCACGTATCAGTCCGAGGTTGCCTTCGTTGATGAGGTCGGGAAGGCTCAATCCTTGGTTCTGATATTGCTTTGCCACAGACACAACAAATCTCAGGTTGGCGCGTGTCAGTCTCTCAAGGGCTTTCTTGTCGCCCTTATGGATTTTTTGTGCCAACTCCACTTCCTCGTCCACCGTGAGCAGTTCCTCTTTGCCTATTTCCTGTAGGTATTTCTCAAGGGCTTGGCTTTCACGGTTTGTGATTGATTTTATAATTTTCAGTTGTCTCATTGTGTCTGCCTGTTTTTAGTTCTAACTGCAAAGGTAGCGCATTAATCTGTAATCACCAAAAAAAAATGCAATAAAATGTCATTTCATGCAGTTTAAATATCATTTTGTGAGATTTATTTATACAATAATGTGGGAAGTGACATCACAATGTCTTAAAAAAGTTTTCAAACAGCACAAAATTATGGAATTATGTTTGAGAAATATCGTTTTTTTTGCTATTCTGCCCTTATTCTCATTTTTTTTTGTATCTTTGCACGCAAGATAAGACAAAAAATGAGAATTAAGATGAGAAACAGACCTATTTTTATGGCTTTCACTCTTGTAGCTGCCATGGTGTTCAGTCCGATGAGTGCTGATGTGCAGCAGAAGAGGAAGAAAACGCAGAAAGTAGTGCTCACAGAAGAGGAGAAGGAGCATATAGCACGTATGGCGGAGATGGAGATAGCCACACAGAAGGTTGTCTTCGTAGATAGTGTCGTGGTGGACAGGAACGAAATGCTTGCGGCTCTTTCGCTGCCTCCAGAAGCAGGCTCCTTGGCGGCTGCAAAACAGGTGGTGGGAGACAAGTTCAACGGAGTGGCGTTTGTTACCGAGCTTGGCGACCGATGCATCTTCTCCGCCAAAGATGCCAATGGAGCAATGCGCTTATGGCACAGCGACAAACTCGATGGAGTTTGGGCTGAGCCGCAACCTCTTGCTTTTGGAGGCGACATGGAGTTGGGCAATATGGATTTCCCCTTCATGATGGCTGATGGGGCAACACTCTATTTTGCTGCCGAGGGAGGTGATGGCATTGGAGGCTACGACATATATGTTACACGTTTCAATGCCGACGACAACAGCTTCTACAAACCTGAGAATATCGGTATGCCGTTCTGCTCTGAGGCAAACGACTATTTCTATGTGGTTGACGAGTATGACAACATCGGATGGTTTGCCACCGACCGTCGTCAGCCAGAGGGAAAGGGGTGCATTTACACTTTTGTACCCACCGAGACACGTGAGACCTATTCTATAGACATGGACGAGGAAAAGCTCCGGTGTCTTTCCCAACTGCATTCCATTGCCGCAACATGGGGAAACGGAAGCGAGCGCAAGGCAGCCATGAAGCGCATTGCTGACATGGCAGCACGTAAGGCGAGGGTAGGGGACAGCAAGGAAACGGAGATGAGTTTCGTAATAAACAACAACACTGTATATACAAGTCTGCGGCAGTTCCGTGCCGAAGGCAATGTGGACCGCTATGGAGAGCTTCTTACTGCCCGACAGGAGTTTGAACACTGGCGCCTTGCCCTTGAGAAGTTGCGCGCCTATTATCCTAAAGCCAACGATGAGGAGCGTGCCGCCTTGAGGCAGGAGATACTCTCTGCAGAGCAACGGGCAGAGACTACAGAACTGAAAATAAAACAATTGGAAAAGGAGATACGAAATGCAGAAAACGAAGAAATACTTCGCTGAGAGCGAACTGATAATCAATGCAGATGGAAGTGCATTCCACCTCCATCTGCGTCCCGAACAACTTGCCGACAAGGTCATATTGGTTGGCGACCCGGGGAGAGTGAAACTTGTAGCATCTCATTTCGACACCGTGGAGTGCGAGGTTTCAAACCGTGAGTTCCACGCCATTACAGGCACCTATAAGGGCAAAAGAATTACAGCGCAGTCCACTGGCATCGGATGCGACAATATTGACATTGTGGTCAACGAGCTCGACGCACTTGCCAACATCGACTTCGCTACAAGAGAGGAAAAAGACAATTTCCGACAGCTGACATTTGTGCGCATAGGAACCTGCGGAGGATTACAAACCGACACACCATCAGGCACTTATATAGCTTCTGTGAAGAGCATTGGTTTCGACGGACTTCTTAATTTCTATGCACGTCGCAACGAGATTTGTGACCTTGAACTCGAAGAAGCCTTCAAGGCTCATGTGGATTGGAATCCTCAACTCTGCGCTCCCTATGTTGTTGACAACGATGCCGACTTGTTATCCTGTGTGGCAAAGGACGACATGGTGCGTGGCATAACCATAGCCTGTGGCGGATTTTATGGTCCGCAGGGACGTGAGCTTCGTCTTCCTCTTGCCGACCCGCATCTTAACGAGAAGATAGAAACCTTTGAACATTCAGGACTCCGCATCACCAATTTCGAGATGGAGAGCAGTGCGCTTGCAGGTCTCTCACGGCTTATGGGACATCGTGCGATGACTTGTTGCATGGTGATTGCCAACCGTCTCGCAAAGAATGTGAAACTTACATACAAAAACACCATCGACGACCTAATCCAATTGGTGCTCGACAGAATATAAAAAAATCATGGACTTTAGCAACAACGACACCATCTGCGCCATAGCTACGGCAGCAGGTGGTGCCATTGGAATTATAAGAGTTTCGGGCTGCGATTCAATAAGAATAACCGACAGCATCTTCAGTCGAAATCTTCTTCATGCCACTGCCAACACCATCAGTTATGGCAACATCTTGGACGGCACTGGAAAGGTGGTTGACGAGGTTCTCGTCAGCGTGTTCCGAAGTCCTCACTCCTATACTGGCGAGGACTCCACGGAGATTTCGTGCCATGGTTCTGCCTACATCCTCTCTCGAGTCCTTCGTCTGCTCATCGATGCGGGATGTCGTCAGGCACAACCGGGAGAGTTTACACGAAGGGCTTTCGCCAATGGAAAGCTCGACCTAAGTCAGGCAGAGGCAGTTGCCGACCTTATAGCATCCACAAACGAGGCAACCCATCGCATTGCCATTGGACAGTTGCGTGGAAATATTTCCACAAGCCTTTCCAGTCTTCGCGACCAACTTCTCAAGATGACTTCACTCCTTGAGCTCGAACTCGATTTCAGCGACCACGAGGAGCTTGAGTTTGCCGATCGAGGCGAGTTGCGGCAGCTTGCCGTGGAGATAGACAGTCACATAGTAAGAATGATGGACTCTTTTTCCTCTGGACAGGCAATAAAACGAGGCATTCCTGTTGCCATAGTAGGCAAGACGAATGTGGGCAAGAGCACATTGCTCAACTGTCTGATCGGGGAGGAGAGGGCAATAGTGAGCGATGTTCATGGCACCACCCGCGATGTTATCGAGGATGCCATAGACATCAATGGTGTTACCTTCCGTTTCATAGACACTGCAGGATTGCGTGATACCACTGACGAGATAGAGCGTATTGGTATCAGTCTTGCCTATCGGAAGCTTGAGGAAGCTACAATAGTGTTATGGGTGGTGGATGAAATGCCGGTCGATGAAGATGTTAAGCGCATGATGCAACACTGCGGCAACCGCCAGCTCATTGTGGTTAACAACAAGATCGATAGGAACGACTTTGTGGAAAGTCTCTCGTCTGTTCTTGCCTCCACGCCTGTGGTAGGCATCTCTGCCCGCAGTGGGGCGAATGTAAGCCGTCTGCGTGAAATCATCTATGAATCTGCCAACATACCTTCCATCTCCGCCAACGATGTTGTTGTTACCTCCTCCCGTCATTATGATGCACTGCGTAGGGGGCACGAAAGCATGTCTCGCACCATTGAGGGCATCGACCTTGGTCTCAGTGGCGACATTCTGAGCGAGGATCTTCGCCTCTGTCTCGATTCAATGTCTGAAATCACAGGACGTGGTATCATCACTTCCAACGAAGTCCTCTCCAACATCTTCAGCCATTTCTGCATCGGGAAATAGTGTTACTTCTCGATACTCTGGCATTGTAGTGGTGGCGATGCAGGGTCTGGCTCCGCTGCCATTGGGTAGTCTTCTTCTTCAGGAAGGGCATATGGGCTGGGCAGTTGGTGGTCTTGTAGGTAGATGCGGTAGAGGGTTTGTACGAGGGACTCAAGGGTTTGTTGTCGGCAGTGGGGCTTAAGCTGACATTCCCATATCGTTATGCAGTGCCATCCCATGGATGCAATTTGTCGTTGTTCCTCTATGTCGCGTTGTTTGTTGCGACGGATTTTCTTTTCCCAAAAGTCGGTGTTGGTCTTGGGCATTTTGAAGCTTTGGCAGTAGTTGTGTCCGTGCCAAAAACATCCGTTGACAAAAATAACGGTACGGTATTTTCGGAGTACTATGTCGGGATGGCCTGGGAGTCGGGGATGGTTGAGACGATAGCGGAATCCGCGGGCAAAGAGAAACTTTCGCACCATAATTTCGGGGCGTGTTCCCTTGCTTTTTATTGCTGCCATGCAGCGGTGGCGCTGCTCCTTTGTCATCTTGTCCATCGAATGGTTTTTTATTATCGTTTGCAAAATTATGAATAAAAAGCCGAAATACCAAATTATTACTTAACTTTCGCTATGTATAGGAGCTTGTTGTTAGTTAGTCGA
>SAMEA3663038__coassemble_272_pt1 | contig 18278 bp, 14 predicted proteins | sample SAMEA3663038__metabat2_low_PE_036 | metagenome-assembled genome bin SAMEA3663038 (sample SAMEA3663038) | pig gut metagenome | biome: pig gut; feature: pig-associated habitat; material: faeces | place: France | collected 2012 | reverse complement strand
GTAAGCCAGCGGCAGCGGCAACTTCAGTTTGAGAGCCATGCCACCACCGACGACCACTGCATGTCTGTCGTCGGTCTTGCCCACGACAGCCGCAACCGCCGTTACTACATAATGAAAAACTCGTGGGGCAGGCGTAATCCCTATGGCGGGCTGATGTATGTGTCAGCCTCTTATCTGCGCCTTAAAACCATTGCCGTTGTGGTGGCAAAGGAATAAAAGAAAGCATAAAACTTGCAGGATTGGAAAAAACAACGTAACTTCGCAGCCGGAATGAGCATACAAGAGATGATAAAGGACAAGAAAGTGCAGCAGTTCCTGCGCTTTTGCTGTGTCGGCACAGTGGCGGCAGGCATCCACTATGGCGTATATGTTGTTGTGCAACTCATAGCCACAAGCGGATTTTGGCTCAACATGGCTTATACCGTGGGCTACGTTGTGAGTCTTGTCTGCAATTTTTTCATGACTACCTACATCACTTTCCGTTCAAAGGCATCGGTGAGGAGGGCTGCAGGCTTCGGCGGCAGTCACCTGGTGAATTACTTTATCCACATTGTCCTCTTCAACCTCTTTATTGCCTTGAATGTTCACCGCCTATTGGCTCCCATATTGGTACTGGCGGTTGCCGTACCTACCAACTTCATGATTCTGAGGTGGGTTTATGGGAGGAAGTGATTAGTTCGAGAAGCCTTTCCACGGCTTCTTCTTCAGGGATATTCTTTGCAATACACTCCTTCTTCTTATAAAGTGATATCTTGCCTCGTCCTGCGCCGACATATCCGAAGTCGGCATCAGCCATCTCGCCAGGGCCGTTCACTATGCATCCCATGATGCCAATCTTCAGTCCTTTCATGTGGCGAGTAGCTTCTTTGATTCGGGCAATGGTGGAGCGAAGGTCGTAGAGCGTTCTTCCACAACCGGGACAACTGATGTATTCGGTCTTAGTGGTGCGGAGGCGTGCTGCCTGCAAAATACCGAAAGACGTGTCCGTTATGTCACTGTAGGGCAGGTCGCCATCGTTCATGAGCCATATACCGTCAACAAGTCCGTCCATCATCAAGGCTCCCATGTCGGCAGCCGATTCAAGTTGGAACAGGCTCTTCTCTTCTTTATTGTGCCTGTATGCTTGGCAGAATACGACAGGATTGTTCACTCCTGCTTCCATCATCTCATGCAAAAGGGCACGTTGCTCGCCAAGTCGGTTCTGGTGGTTGCTGACGCTCACCACAACTACATTAGGATTGTGGCGCAGGCAAGCGAGATATTCCTCTGTGGGAACACCAAATGGCAACACTACGAACTTAACGGCTGCTGGGCAAGAACTGACAAAGGGAAGAGCGTTGTATGGGAAAATTGGATAGGTGTCTGGAGTACCGTCCCATGCTGAGAAATCGACGAGGAATCTTTGAGAGGTGAGAGGTGAGTGGTGAGAGGTGAGAAGTGAGAGGTTGCTGCCTATGTATATATAGTCAGGATGCTCTGAACCTTCACCGACTTCCAGATTGTCAGAGGGTTTTGCGCTTGCGATAACTACAGGCACGTTGTCGCCACCAATGTTTCCCACGGCGGTTGTCATGCGGCGTTCGGGATGCAACCAATCAAAACAATCTGCCTCTTTGGCAGGAATCACTGTATGTCCCTTGTGTTTTACGATATAGTCAACCAAGTGGCGGGCAACTGGTATCTCTGCCTCTGGTTCCTCGCTGAGCGATACGCGTATGGTGTCACCAATGCCATCGGCAAGCAGCGCACCTATTCCCACAGCACTCTTTATCCTGCCGTCTTCGCCCTCACCGGCTTCCGTAACACCGAGATGGAGTGGATAGTGCATGTCCTCAGAGTCCATCTGACTGACAAGCAAACGTACGGATCGTACCATGACCACAGTATTGCTTGCCTTTATGGAAATCACCACATCGTTAAACTGCTGTAGCTTACAGATTCGCAAGAACTCCATACAGCTCTCCACGATGCCCTCTGGCGTGTCGCCATAGCGCGACATTATTCGGTCGCTGAGTGAACCGTGGTTCACTCCAATACGTACTGCCGTATGGTTCTCACGACAGATATTCAGGAATGTAGTGAAGCGTTTCTCCAAACGTGCCAGTTCAGCGGCATATTCCTCATCGGTATATTCTATGTGCTTAAATGTTCGGGCAGGGTCGATATAGTTTCCGGGATTTACCCTCACTTTCTCTGCATAAAGGGCTGCAACGTCGGCAACGTTTGGATTGAAGTGCACGTCGGCAACGAGCGGTGTCATATAGCCTTCGGCACGCAGTTGTGTATTGATGTTTGCAAGGTTCTCTGCCTCACGCACACCTTGGGTTGTCAGCCTCACATATTCGCCTCCTGCGTCGATAATGCGCTTTGCCTGTGCCACAGAGCCCTCCGTGTCGGTGGTTGAGGTAGTGGTCATCGACTGTACGCGTATTGGGTTATTACCACCCATAGGGATGGATCCAACCTGTGTCACACTCGACTGTCGGCGAGTGTAGTTGAACAGGTCAATTTGTCTTGTACTCATATTTCACTTCTGCCAAATCGCGGTTAGCCTTTTCTATTTTCTCCTTTAGTGTGGATTTGTAGTCGGCGAGTCGTCCTGAGATTTCCTCATCGGCGAGTGCAAGCATCTCTACGGCGAGGATAGCAGCATTCTGTGCGCCATTGACACCTACTGTAGCAACTGGAATGCCTGGAGGCATCTGTATGATGCTGAGCATGGCATCGAGTCCGTCGAGCATACCTTTGATGGGCACTCCGATGACAGGCAACGTTGTGCTGGCGGCAATGACTCCAGGCAATGCGGCTGCCATTCCTGCTGCGGCAATTATTACCCTTATGCCACGGTCTTTGGCTCCACGCGCAAAAGTCTCCACGGCATCTGGGGTACGGTGTGCCGAGAGGGCGTTCACCTCGAAGGGTATCTGCATCTCGTCAAGAAACTTACATGCTTTCTCCATTACGGGCAGGTCGCTTGTGCTGCCCATGATAATGCTAACTATTGGTTTCATATTGTCAAATTATTAATATTGTCAGTCCTACGGCAACGCCCACAACAAATCCTGCGACTACTTCGCCCAACGAGTGCTGGCGAAGAATCATGCGGCTTGTGCCCACTATGCCTGCAAGGATAATAGTGGCACAAAGCCACGGAATAGGGTTGAAGCCGAAAATGGCGGCAAAGGCGAAGAGTGCGCCAACCACACCACCGATGGCTGCAGTATGAGTGCTTATTTTCCACCATGCGTTCACTATGGCACAGACAATCTGTATGCCCAAGGCGGCAATAACGATGCTTGACATGAAGTGTGGTATGTGGATTGTCTTCATGATATATACACAGGTGAAATAGCTAAGGATGGAGAGAACGTATGGCACCATACGCCGTTCACGCTGTCCTAACTCTTTTGGTGTCCAGCGTTGGTGACGGCGGTATATGTGGATGAGCATGGTGGGCAAGAGTATGGTGAAGAAATAGACAATGGCGATAACCACCGTCTTGTACATAAACGGCAATAGGCTGAGATAGCTTAGCGAGAAAAGCGCCAGCAGTCCCAGTGTAGGCAGGAAAAAGGGTGTGAATAACAGGCTCATCACCCTTGCCGCTATAATTATCTTCTTGTTGTATCTCATTCTTTTCTCATTCTTGCCACGGGGAACCCCATCATCTCACGGTATTTTGCCACGGTGCGGCGAGCTATAGGGAAACCACGGTCGGCCATCATTTGGGCAAGTGTCTCGTCGTTGAACGGTTTCGTCTTGTCCTCGCCCTTTATCAGTTCTTCAAGTGCCGCCTTGATACTTCTCGTTGACAGTTCTTTGCCGTCGTCGGTGACATAGCTGTCGCTGAAGAAGTGGCGGAAGGGGAAAATGCCCCAGCGCGTCTGGGCGTATTTGCCATTGCACACCCTCGATATGGTAGATATGTCAAGCCCCGTCTTCTCCGCTATGTCCTTAAGTCTCATGGGCAACAGCGAAGCATCGTCGCCGTCCTCAAAAAAGCGGTGCTGCCAGTGGATTATCGCCCTTACAGCTATGGTCAGCGTGTTGCGGCGAATCTTAAGGGCATCGATGAAGCGCTGGGCGAGGTCAACCTTGTTGCGGGCATAAATCAGTGCCTCGCGCATCTGGCGGCTCATGGAGTCGGCATTTCCCTGATCCTGTCTAACCATGTCGAGGAAAGATGGAGTGATGGACAGTTCTGGAATATCGCTGCTATTTAGTGCGAATGTCACAGTGCCGTCCTCGTGCGTGTCGATATAGACATCGGGGGTTATCTGATGGATAGTATCCCCTCCGACAATACCGCCAAGTGCCAGCCCTGGTTTCGGATTCAGTTTGCGCATCTCCTCGCTAAGATGATCGGCAGTGGCGTCGTCGATGTTTAGTTCGTGCTGTATCTTCTTCCAATGCTTCTTAGTGAACTCGTCGTAGTAGGAGTTGAGCACCTGCTTCATCAATGTCTTCATCGTAGAGTCTTCACGTCTGTCAATCTGAATCATGAGACATTCCTTGAGCGATCGTGCACCAATGCCTGCAGGGTCGAAATCCTGAAGTTTTCTCAACACTTGCTCTATCTCTCGTTGGTTGACGTCAATGTCGTTGTAGATGGCAAGTTCGTCGGCTATTGCCAATGTCGATTTGCGTAGCCAACCGTCTTCGTCAAGTGAGCCAATAATATATTCCATTATCTTTCGTTGGCGAGGAGTGAGCACAGTCTCCATCATCTGCATGGTCAGCGAGTCGTAGAATGTCTCACCTGGCTCGTATGCCAGTTCGTTGCGGTTGTCGTATGAACCACCATTATTATATATAGGTAGTTCCTCGTCGTCCCTTCCGAGATTGTTCAGCGCGTCGTCGAGCTGCGACTGCCTTTCCTCGCGTTCGCTAATGGTCTCGAAGTCGTCATCCTGATCGTTGCCCTGTAAGTCATCGAAAGAGTCTTCATGATCATCATAATGGTCGTCGGGCTGCATAGCTTCCAATGCAGGGTTATCGTCTAACTCCGTCTTTATGCAGTCAGCCAGTTGAGTCACAGGTAGTTCCGCCAGACGTGCCTGAAGTAGCTGCATCTGGTTGACGCTCGTAGTTTGCTTTAAAACCTGTTGCTGTTTCTGAGTCTGTACCTGACTTTGTTCCATTCTCTTTCTTTTTGGCGGCAAAATTACTATTAAAATTCGATTTGGCGAAAGAAAAGGTAGTTTATTTTCATTTAATTTTGTGTTTCTATCATTTTATAGTAATTTTGCAGCGACAAAAAAGAAAAAAAAGATGAAAGTATTATTAGTTAATGGCAGCCAGCATCATCATGGCTGCACTTACACCGCCTTGCAAGAGGTGGGAGCCGAGCTTCAGAAGCAAGGCATAGAGACGGAGGAGTTCTGGTGTGGCAACAAGGCTATAATGGGTTGTCTGGGTTGTGGACATTGCAGCGAGACAAAGCGATGCTGGTATGGCGACGACACAGTAAACAAGTTTCTTGAGAAAGTTTCGGAGGTAGATGCTTTCGTGTTCGGTACACCAGTGCATTTCGCAGGAACATCAGGTTTTATTAAGCCTTTCATGGACCGTGCGTTCTGCTCCAAGGCCTCTATGTTTTTCAACAAGCCGGCGGCTGCCATAGTTAGCTGCCGTCGTGGTGGAGCACAGGGAGCATTTGAGGACATGAACCGCTATTTCACCATCGCCTGCATGCCTGTCGTGTCTTCAAAATATTGGAATGAGGTTCATGGCAATACTCCAGATGAAGTGAAGCAAGATCTCGAGGGAATGCAAACCATGCGCCAGTTAGCACGCAATATGGCATGGATGCTGCGTTGTATTGAGGCAGGAAAGAAAAATGGTGTTCCGTTGCCAGAGCACGAAACACCAATAAAGACGAATTTCATTAGGTAGTTGACAAGTGGACGAGTGGACGAGTTGACAAGTTAATAGTCCAACCGCAAGACAGCAGCAAAAGTAATAACTCGTCCACTCGTCAACTTGTCCACTCGTCAACTTGTCAACTTGTCCACTCATCAACTCTTTTTCCCCCTCGTGGCCATCACGAAATAAACTATCAGCAGAAGATAGGCTGCGAGCGAGACAATCTCGCTGAGTGAGTTTGCCCACCATGAGGAGTAGTCGAAAGACACGTCGTAGAAGCGTAGGAGAGCACTGAGGACACCCATCAGAGCACCACCGGCAATGAAACCCGACGCTAAGAGGTTGCCCTTCTCTCCACGCTCCCTGTTCACTTCCGGATTCTTTGAGCGTGTCGTTACATACCAGTTTATCGCGCCGCCGACAAGCAACGGGAGGTTAAGTTCCATAGGAATGAACATTCCAAGGGCAAATGCCAATGCTGGAATCTTGAACAAAGTGAGCAGTATGGCTATCACTGCACCAATGGCGTAGAGGCCCCAAGGTGCACCGATGCCGTTCATCAGCGGGTCGATTACCGCCGCCATGGCATTTGCCTGAGGAGCTGCAAGCTGTCCCGAGGCGAATCCATAGGTCTCGTTGAGTAGCATCATCACTCCTCCAACCGTAGCAGCCGAGACAAGTGTGCCAAGGAACTTCCACGATTCTTGTTTCTTTGGCGTGGTGCCAAGCCAGTAGCCTATCTTAAGGTCGGTGATGAATGCTCCTGCCATAGAGAGTGCGGTACACACTACACCACCCATGATAAGGGCAGCCACCATTCCGCTCGTTCCCTTCATGCCTACAGCCACCATTACCACCGAGGCAAGTATTAATGTCATCAGTGTCATTCCTGACACGGGATTAGTTCCAACAATGGCTATTGCGTTAGCCGCCACTGTGGTGAAGAGAAAGGCAATAAGAGCCACAAGCACTATTCCTACGATGGCAAACGTGAGGTTGCCCTCCATCACTCCAAACCAGAAGAACAGGAAGGTGAGAAGAATTGTTATTATTGATCCGAAGGCAATCACCTTGAATGAGATGTCGTGCTGTGTGCGAAGCTCCTTTTTCTCACCTTTCGCCTCACCTTTCTCGCCTCTCATCTCCTTGGCCGCCAACGACACGGCACTCTTTATTATTCCCCACGACTTTATTATGCCTATGATGCCTGCCATGGCAATGCCACCAATACCAATGCTCTTGCCGTAGCTGCGGAATATCTCCTCCGGCGACATCTCCCCTATGGTCTTCGTTATTGTCGGATCCCACTGGTTTAGTACCACATCGCCAAATACCAAAGACATTCCAGGCACTATGAGCCACCATACCGCAAGCGATCCAAGGCATATTATGAATGCATACTTCAGTCCGATGATATATCCAAGACCAAAGACCGCTGCTCCAGTGTTTATCTTGAACACCAACTTAGCCTTGTCGGCAAGCTGTGAACCAAGTTCGAAGCACCTCGTGGTGAAATTCTCGTTCCACCAGCCAAACGTGGCTACAATGAAATCGTAGAGTCCGCCTACGATGCCTGCCAACAGCAACGGCTTGGCCTGGTCGCCGCCTTTGGTACCGCTGACGAGCACCTGTGTCGTAGCCGTTGCCTCCGGGAACGGATATTTGCCGTGCATGTCGCTGACGAAATATTTTCTGAACGGAATAAGAAACAGTATTCCTATGATTCCTCCTAACAGCGACGAGAGAAAAATCTTCATGAACGAAGCGCTCATCTCAGGATATTTTGCCTGAAGGATATAGATGGCGGGCAACGTAAAGATGGCTCCTGCCACCACAGCTCCGGAACAGGCTCCGATACTCTGGATGATGACATTCTCGCCTAATGCGTTCTTGCGTTTTGCCGCCGTTGACATTCCCACGGCAATGATGGCAATGGGGATTGCAGCCTCAAACACTTGTCCCACCCTTAGTCCGAGATAGGCTGCCGCGGCAGAGAAAAGCATAGCCATAAGCACGCCCCAAGTCAACGACCAGGTGTTCACCTCTGAATAGTTTTTTCGTGGGTCGAGTATTGGCTCATACTTCTCGCCCTCTTTCAGTTCCCGAAATGCATTGTCGGGCAACTGGATGTTTTCGTTTTCTGTCATTTCTATTTGTTTTTGATTATGTGTGCAAAATTACGGTAAAATGATTGAAATAAAAAATAATTGTGGATTTATTTTGTTTTTTCGTCCATTTATATTAATTTTGCACCCGAAAAACAATAAGTGTGTGCGTCCTGATAGTTCAATGGATAGAACAACTCTCTCCTAAAGAGTAGATCCGAGTTCGATTCTCGGTCGGGATACAGCATAGCAGATTCTTCTTTGATGAAGGAATAAAATACAGTATTATGGCTCCCGATTGGGAGCCATAATTGTTTTCCGTAGCTTGGCAAGCAAATTCGTTCACAGTTCAATAGAGCAAGACCAATCCGGCAATGGCAGAATAGAATATCATGCGGATTGGGCTTATCTTTACATAATATGTGCCTATGAAGGTGGCGACGAAAAGAGCGCAGCTTATCCAGAACTGCCATGGGTTTACGGAGGGAAGGCTGAAGTTTTCCGGTGTCATAAGCAACAACGTAGCTGCACCGAGAAGACCTACCACAGCGGGACGAAGTCCCTTGAAAATCGACTGTACGGCAGGTGTGTTCATATATTTCAGGAACATTCGGCTTATGAGTATCATAAGGATGAACGATGGCAGTACGAGGGCAAATGTCGCGGTGGCACTGCCGAGAATAGACATCATGTTGCCATAGCCTGCATTGTGAACGGCGGTATAGCCGCAATAGGTGGCGGAATTTATTCCTATCGGACCTGGAGTCATCTGGCTGATGGCTACTATGTCGGTGAATTGGGCGGTGGTGAGCCAGTGGTAGTGGTGTACCACCTCGCCTTGAATAAGCGACAACATTCCGTAGCCTCCTCCGAATCCGAAGAGACCTATTTGGAAGAATGTTATGAAAAGGAGCAGGAAAATCATTTCTTCAGTTGTTTAGATATTTTCCGTAGATATAGCCACCTGCGGCAGCCAGGATGATAATCACTATGGGCGACACACCGAGAGCCCAGATGGCAAGGGCGCAAGCTATGGGAATCCAACAGTTGCTGAATGTCACCTTCGCACTGCGTGCCATATTGAACGTTGGCACGGCAATGAGAGCTACAACTGCCGGACGAATACCGCGGAACATGGCGGCAACAACCTTGTTGTCCTCATACTGGTGGAAGAACATGGCGATAAGCAGTATGATGAGAAAGGATGGCAGCGCTGTGCCGAGTGCCGTCACTATGGCTCCGCGCACTTTCCTCATCTTGTAGCCTATAAACACGCTGAGGTTTATGGCAAACACTCCAGGCGACGACTGCGCTATGGCTACCGTATCAACAAAATCTTCCTTTGTCAGCCATTTTTTCTTGTCAACGACCTCTGACTCTATAATAGGAATCATGGCATATCCACCACCGAGGGTGAATATGCCAATCTTGAAGAAAGTCTTGAAACTTGTTGAATAAAACTTATCCAAAACAATAATTATGTTCTTTAATTTTCTAATTGTTCAATTTATCTTCAATCCACTTCCTTGCGTTCACAAATGCCTCAAGCCAAGGAGTGCAGTCGTCCTGGCGGCGTGAGCGTGGATACCATCCGTTCTGCCAAGGGAAGATGGCGCGCTCAAGGTGTGGCATCATTGCGAGATGACGACCGTCGGCGCTGCAAATTCCTGCTACGTTGTAGTCCGAACCGTTAGGGTTACCGGGATATTCGGCATAGTTGTATTTTGCCACCACGTTGTAGTTGTCCTCAGGCTGTGGCATATAGAAGCGTCCCTCTCCGTGGGCCACCCAAATGCCGAGCTTGCATCCGCTGAGAGTACGGAACATCACGCTGTTGTTGCGTGGGATGTTGAGTGTCAGGAACTGGCTCTCAAACTTCTTGGAGTTGTTGTGGCAAAGGTGGGTCTGGTATTTGTGGTCAGGATTGATGAGGTTGAGCTCTGCCATGAGCTGGCAACCGTTGCAGATGCCGAGCGAGAGGGTGTCCTCACGGGCATAGAACTTGTCGAGTGCCTCTTTTGCCTTGGGATTGTAGAGGAACGCGCCTGCCCAACCCTTTGCAGAACCAAGAACGTCGCTGTTGGAGAAACCTCCGCAGAAGACTATCATGTTTATGTCTTCAAGAGTCTCGCGTCCTGAGATAAGGTCGGTCATCATCACGTCTTTCACATCGAAACCGGCAAGATAGAGCGAGTAAGCCATCTCACGGTCGCCGTTTGTTCCCTTCTCACGAATGATGGCTGCACGTATTCCCGACATCTCCTTGCGGTCGGGAGTCACACCGAGCTGCTTGAACGAACCGTCGAAGTCTGATCGCATGATCATTTCCAGCGGCTGCTTCTTGTAGTTGGTGAAGCGCTTCTTTGCCATGCCGTTCATGCTTTGCTTCTGGTCGAGCTTGTATGATGTGCTGAACCATGTGTCGCGGAGCGACTCGATGTCAAACTCGTGCTTCCAGTCGCCTGCCACCATACTTATCTTGCGGGTGTTTGGAGCAGGATGTCCAATCATTGCGTAGGCGATGCCTTGCTCGTCGAGATAGCTGCGGAAAGCCTCGTCGTTCTCCTGCGACACCTCTACCACGATGCCTGGGTTTTCGGCAAAGAGTGTCTTTACGATGTCGCCGTTGTGGCACAGCTCGCTGAGGTCGATGTGCATACCGCCTTCGATGTTTGCAAAAGTCATTTCAAGAAGTGTGGTTATGATGCCGCCTGCACTGATGTCATGTCCGCAGTAGATGAGTCGGCGGTCGATAAGCGACTGTATGGCGTTGAAGGCATCGGCGAAATACTCCGGATTCTTCACCGTAGGCACGTCGTCGCCCACCTTGCCGAGGCTCTGTGCAAAGGCGCTGCCGCCCAAGCGCTGCTCGTCGAACGAGAAGTCTATATGGTAGAACGAGGCGGTGCGGTCGTTGACCATCACTGGGCCTATCACCTTGCGCACGTCAGAAACCTGACCGCCGCTGGTTACGATGACCGTACCAGGAGCTATCACCTTCTGTCCGTCGGGATATTGCTGCGACATGGAAAGAGAGTCCTTTCCTGTAGGAACGTTGATGTGGAGAGCACAGCAGAAGTCGCTCAATGCCTTCACGGCACTGTAGAGGCGTGCGTCCTCGCCTTCCTGTGAACGGCATGGCCACATCCAGTTTGCGGAGAGGCTCACGCTGCCCAGTCCGTTTACTAACGGGGCGAAGACGATGTTGGTGAGCGATTCGGCAACGGAGAGCACCGATCCTGCCTCTGGAGAAGCGAGACCTGCCTGTGGGGCATGGCCGAGAGCTGTGGCTATACCTTGCTTGCCACGATAGTCGAGGGCTACGACACCGCAGTCGCTGAGTGGCAGCTGTATGCGTCCCTGGCACTGCTGGCGTGCTATCTTTCCCGTAACCGAACGGTCAACCTTGTTTGTCAGCCAGTCCTTGCAAGCCACGGCTTCAAGCTGCAGCACGCGGTTAAGGTATTCGTCAACCTTGTTTTGGTCGTATTCCACGTTGTTGTAATGGCGCTCAACAGTAGTGTCCACCATCACAGTCTTTGGCGAGTGGCCGAACATCTGTGCCACGTCGAGGTCGAAAGGTCTGACACCGTCAGCCTGCTCGAAGGAGAAGTGTGCGTCGCCTGTTGTTTCACCCACTACATATAATGGTGCACGCTCGCGTTCTGCAATGCGGCGCACATGCTCAATGTGCTTCTCGTCGATGAGGAGTCCCATGCGCTCCTGGCTCTCGTTGGCTATGATTTCCTTTGCCGAAAGAGTCTTGTCGCCCACGGGCAAGTTCTTCATGTCTATCTTTCCGCCACATTCCTCAACAAGCTCGGAGAGACAGTTTACGTGACCTGCCGAACCGTGGTCGTGGATGCTGACAACGGGGTTAACATCTTCCTCGCAGAGCGCACGCACAAGGTTATAGGCACGCTTCTGCATCTCCGGATTGGCACGCTGCACGGCATTCAGTTCAATGCCATTGCTGTATCGACCGGTGTCCACCGACGACACTGAACCGCCACCGAGACCAATGCGGTAGTTGTCGCCACCAACCACAACCACCTTGTTGCCCTTCTGTGGCTCCTTCTTCAGGCAGTCGCGCTTTGTTCCGTAGCCAACGCCGCCTGCAAGCATTATCACCTTGTCGTAGGCATAGCGTGTGTCGCCCTTCTCCTGATGCTCGAAGGTGAGCACCGAACCGCAGATGAGCGGCTGTCCGAACTTGTTGCCGAAGTCGCTGGCACCGTTTGATGCCTTGATGAGAATTTGCTCTGGAGTCTGGTACAGCCATTTGCGCACAGGCAGTATGTCCTCCCAGTCGCGTCCACCGTCAAGACGTGGATAGGATGTCATATAGACAGCAGTACCTGCTATAGGCCATGAACCTACACCGCCACCCATACGGTCGCGAATCTCGCCTCCAGTACCTGTTGCAGCGCCGTTGAATGGCTCCACGGTGGTTGGGAAGTTGTGTGTCTCAGCCTTTAGCGATATGACACTCTCAATAGGTTTGGTGCGGAACCAGTCGCTTGTCGATTGGTCTGCAGGAGCGAACTGCTCCACCACTGGACCTTGTGCAAAAGCCACATTGTCCTTGTATGCCGATAGAATAAGGTTTGGATTCTCCTGTGTTGTCTTCTTTATCATCTGGAAGAGCGACGACTCCATCTCCTTGCCGTCGATGATGAACGTTCCACCAAAGATTTTGTGACGGCAGTGCTCGGAATTGATTTGCGCAAAGCCGAAAATCTCAGAGTCTGTGAGCGGTCTGCCAAGTTGCTTCTCCACGTTGTGCAGATACTCTATTTCCTCTGGCGACAGGGCAAGACCTTCTTGCTCGTTGTAAACCTCAAGGTCTTCAACGTGCTTTATCGGCTCTGGCTGGTGGTTGACGGTGAAGATGTCCTGGTTCAGCCCGTCATACATTCGCTGCAGCATAGGGTCGTGTTCGGCATCCTTGGAATCTACCGGGAAATATTCCTCAATACGCAGAATGCCGTGGAGATTCATGTTTTGTGTAATCTCTACGGCATTCGTACTCCATGGTGTAATCATCTCACGTCGTGGTCCGACGAAATATCCGTCAAGACTCTCGCTCTCCTCCAACTTCGCGTCGCCGTAAAGCCAGGAGAGTTCGTCGATTTCGTTTTGTGCGAGCTTGTGATTAGCCTCAGTAGCTATCACGCTCTTCTGTGATGTTCTAAAAAAGAGTATCATACCGTTACTTTTATCAGTTTTTGAAATTTGGGAGCAAAGATAGTGCAAATTTTGCGGAATACAAAATAAAATGCTCAAAATTTTATTTTTATTCCCAAAATGCAGCCTTTCTTATTCAAAGATAGTGCAAAATTTCGAGGTAACAAAGGAAAAGAGTATTTATTTTCAAGAAAAACGAAGAAATATTGCAAACTTGACTTTTCAATTCATCACATAAAACATTAAATCGGTGTTAAATAACAAAAAAACACAGGAAAAAGGTTGCAGTTTATTGGAATAATGTCTATCTTTGCTGTACCTTATTACATAGAGTAACCAATTTAAATCAGATTTTACTATGACCAACTTAAACCTGAAAACCATTCAGAAATGTCTCGACGACTACATGTTGAGAAAGGGGAAAACCGAAATTGGCGACATTGAGGCTAACCAAGTCCTCGCTGTCGCTGGAGTGATTAACGACGACCAAGCCCATCCGGGACGACCGCTGAGAGAAATACTCAGAAAATTGCGCGACACCAATCTGTTGCCTCAAAACGTAAGGCAGTTTCAGGGCTTATGGACCATAAAGCACTCCAAAACAATGGCAAAAGTGCTGCAGATAATGCAGTTCTGATAGAAAGCAGCTATATCACTGTGAAACAACAATAAAAAGGCGGTTTAAAGAGTTAAATAGCTTTAAATCGCCTTTACTGTTTGATGTTTTCCACATCTAATAGATAACTTTGCATCACATTTTATAAATATAAAAAATAACAGATTATGAACAAAGGACTTATAATTGTTTCGTTGGCTGCAGCACTTCTCTCTACAAGTTGCGCCAGCAAGAAGGAATTGGCTAACTGCCAGGCAGAGAACAAGGAACTCGGAAAGAAGTATGTTGACGTGAAGGAACAGCTCGCTGCTGCAACGGCACGCGCCACAACACTGCAGGAACAGCTCAACCAGAAGACTGCCGACATGGCTGCACTTCAGGCATCCCTCGACAAGAGTCTTACAAACGCTTCGCAGAACAATATCAGCATCGACAAACTTGTTGACCAAATTAATGAGTCAAACCAGTATATTCGTCATCTCGTGGAGGTGAAGAGCAAGAGCGACTCACTCAACATGGTACTTACCAACAACCTCACACGCTCACTCAGCAAGGAAGAACTGAAAGAGGTTGACGTACAGGTGCTTAAGGGTGTGGTATATATCTCGCTTGCAGACAATATGCTCTACAAGAGCGGCTCGTATGAGATTAACGACCGTGCGGCAGAGACTCTTAGCAAGATTGCAAAAATCATCAAGGACTACAGCGACTACGACGTGCTCATTGAGGGTAACACCGACAATGTACCAGTCAATTCGGCAGCCGCCTCTATGAAGAACATCCGCAACAACTGGGACCTCTCTTGTCTTCGTGCTTCAAGTGTTGTTCAGGCTCTACAAAACCAGTATGGTGTAGATCCAAAGCGTCTCACCGCTGGAGGCCGTGGCGAGTACAATCCTCTCGTAAGCAACGACAGCGAAACTGGAAAGCTTCGCAACCGACGCACACAGATTATCATCACACCGAAACTCGACCAGTTCATGGACCTTATCGACAAGGCTCCTGATGCAGATGAATAAAATATGAAAAGACTATTCCTCACATCATTCTTGTCAGCTGTAGCGGCACTGACATTGTCCGCTCAAGAAGCACTCTGGAGTGGCACTCAAGTGAAATCGCCAGTGGTGAACACCGATGGCACAGTGACTTTCTCAATCCTCGCGCCACAGGCAACAAAAGTGGAAGTGACAGGAACATTCCTGCCACAAAGAGAGATCGAAACTCCAATGGGAAAGGCTGAAGTGCCAGGCGTGGCAGAACTGAAAAACAATGGCAATGGCGTATGGTCGTTCACTTCCGAAAAACTCGAACCGGAGATGTACACATACAATGTCATAGTAGATGGCACATCAATGATCGATCCTGCCAACGTGTATGTAAACCGCGACGTGGCAGCACTGACAAGCCTGTTCATCGTAAAGGGAGAGAAAGGCAGCAAGGGCGACTTATACTCAGTGAACGAGGTGCCGCACGGCAACCTCTCCAAAGTCTGGTACGACAGTCCTGCCTTGGGCATGAAGCGCCGCATGAGCATCTACACACCTCCGGCATACGACGAGGGTAAGGACTATCCCGTTCTGTATCTGCTCCACGGAGCAGGTGGCGACGAGGACGCATGGCCTACACAAGGGCGAACTGCTCAGATTCTCGACAATCTTATTGCCAATGGCAAGGCTGTGCCAATGATTGTTGTCATGCCAAATGGCAACACCGACTGCCAGGCAGCGCCCGGCGAGTGGTCGAGAGGAATGTATCAGCCTTCGTTTATCGAGAGCATCAACCCCGTAACGAAACCAAAGGCAACCATGGACGAGAGTTTCATGGATATAGTCAACTATGTCGAGAGCCACTACAAGGTGAAGGCAGACAAGTCACACCGCGCTGTTTGCGGCTTGTCGATGGGAGGTGGACATTCGTTCCATATCTCCAAGCGTTTCCCCGACACGTTCGACTATGTTGGTCTTTTCTCGGCAGGTCTTCACATCGGCGGCGACCAGTCCAAGCCTTTCTATGACATCCTTAAGGCAGACCAGAAGGTGCAGCAACAGCTTGCCACGTTGTTCGCAGCCAACCCCAAGCTGTATTGGATAGCCATCGGAGCCACCGACTTTCTCTATCAGCAGAATGCCGACCTTCGCCGCTATTTCGACGAGAAAGGCTACAAATACATCTACCGTGAGACCGACGGAGGTCACATCTGGCGCAATTGGCGCATCTATCTGACCGAGTTTGCACAGATGGTATTCAAATAAAAAAATTCCCATGGAGACTATTCCATGGGAATTTCAAACCAAAATGTGGAGCCTTTGCCAAGCTCGCTTTCAACACCTATTTCCCCTTTCATTTTCGACACTATCTCCTTGCTTATCTGCAAGCCCAGCCCCGTGCCTTGTGCAAAAGAGTTGAGCTTTACGAAGCGTTCGAACACCGCTGCCTTCTTTTCCGGAGCGATGCCGATACCCGTGTCCTCAACAAAGAGTCGTATGCGTCCGCGCTTGGGTAGGAAATATCCTATGGTTATTGATCCGCGGTCGGTGAATTTTGAGGCGTTTGTGGCAAAGTTCAGCAACACCTGCTTGAGGCGGTTGGGGTCGCACACTATATGACATTCCTCGCTCTGGCAGTCGAGTTTCACCTCCACGCCTTCCTTCACCCTCATTTCTATAGCCGACGCCACCGACTTGCATGCCTCGTTCACGTCCATGTCCCTCGGAGTGAATGTCAGCGTTCCCGCCTCCAACTTTGCCAAATCCAGAATGTCGGAGATAATCTGCAGCAGCAGCTCGTTGTTTTCCTCCACTCGCCTCATCATCTCGCTTCGTTCGTTCTCTTCCCAGCCGTTCTGGCACAACAATTGTGAGAAACCCACTATGGCGTTGAGAGGTGTGCGTATCTCATGGCTCATGTTGGCAAGGAAAGCCGATTTCAGCTTGTCGGCCTCCTCAGCCTTGTTTTTGGCGTCTATTAGCTTTTGCTCCAGTTCCACCTGTTGGTTGATGTTCTGTGTTATGGTGCTTATTTCCACACAGTTGTCCTGTGGTTCATATCTCGTCACCACCGAATAAACCTGCAGCCAGTCCCATTCTTTTCCCTCCTTGTCTCTTTTCACACGAAGCCTTTGATTGAATGTCTTGCCGAGTCCAAGTCGTGCCGCATCGCGATATTCACGGCTTGCCTCGAAATCGTCGGGATGCAGCTGCTGCGGAAAGTCAGATATTCCGAGCTCGCCGTTGTTTATGTCCATGTTGTTGTTCTTGTACCACTGGCGTGTTGCATATCCCGTATTGGTCATCACATTGATTCGTGCATAGCCTAATTGGGCAAAATCTGCCGTCATGGATAATATCTCGTCAAGCTCTTTTATTTTCATCGAGTTGTTCAACTCGTGCGTCTTGTCAATATAAGCCGCAAGATACAGTTTGTGAACGCCGTCGCTATCGTATATCTTGCTGTATCTCGCCATTATGTTGATGACCATCCTGTCTTCGCCCATATTGTTTTTCTGCATGAACGGCAATATGCCATATTCATATTCAAACATTGCATCCACTATCTCCTCCTCCCTTATTCTGCGCTTGTCTTCCTCGCTAAGCAACTTGCTTTTGAACACATTGAACTGCCTTGCCTCGTCCAAAGTCTTCACTCCAAACATTGCCAAAGCCTTGTCGTTGGCAAAAATGATGGCACCATCCGTGTCGTAGAGACACAGGCCAATGGGCATGTCGGTGAGCACCTTGTGCAGCTTGTTGCGCTCCGTTGCCACGTCCTCGCGCTTCCTCTGCAGACTGCGCCATAGCATCATCAGGTTTGCAATGTCCCTAATCCAAAGAATGTCCTCTTCCGACCAACGATAAGGGCGGTCGAGAATGTCGATGGCAAGAAATCCCGAAATGTTCTTATACCTCATAATGGGCACACCGAGATGCGACCTGTTACCGAGGCTCTCCAACAGTTCTCGTGCCGAAGGATCTTCCCAGTTCATCGCTTCCACATCTTCCACAACCACACATTCCCCTCGTTCCAGCTTGTCGTACCACCAGCGGTGTTTAGGAAATCTTTCCTCCCTGCCGGTCATCGACGATGTCACGCCCTCAGCCATAACCTCAAACACGCAATACTGTAAGTCAGGATTCTTATTGTCTGTTGACATTATTGCCACACGTCCCGCCTTGAAATAGTCGAGCACGTCGTGGAGCACGTCGCTAAACGCCTCCTGTATGTCGTCGGTATGCAGTATCCTGCCCAGTGCCTTCGACATCGTCATCTGATAAATATTCCTAATGTGGTCTTTTTTAGTCATTCCGGTTGTGCTATTAGGTGGTTTCTTACAATTTCACATTGCAAAAGTACAACAAAAATCATTATCTTCAACAAAATTCATATTAAAAAATATAAAACCGCACGAAGAAACCATCTGAAACACCGTCAGATAACTTATTTAAGTTGCATCTGCTCAACCCTCCCGATTGTAGGGGCGGACCCATGTGTCCGCCCAATGTCGGAAC
>SAMEA3663038__coassemble_270_pt1 | contig 18489 bp, 15 predicted proteins | sample SAMEA3663038__metabat2_low_PE_036 | metagenome-assembled genome bin SAMEA3663038 (sample SAMEA3663038) | pig gut metagenome | biome: pig gut; feature: pig-associated habitat; material: faeces | place: France | collected 2012 | reverse complement strand
CCCGCAGTGGGGTCTGCAGGCCAACACCACCGAGTTTGCTCCTTACAGTGCATGGTAAAATATAGTTAGTTGACAAGTGGACGAGTCAACTTGTCAACTCGTAGTTATATGTTCTTTTTTGAAATAAAAAGTTGTGCTTTTCTTTTTGACGACTCGATTTTTTTCATAACTTTGCAACCGGTAAACAAATGTACACCTATAAAAATACTTTAATCTGCAAATCTACATTACGAAAATGAAACTTGATGGACGAAGAATGAGCGACAACGTAAACGACCGTCGCGGAGAGGGAATGAACATGGCTGGAGGCGGACTGGGACTTCTCAGACTGCTCGCCATATTGCCCGGTGGCATAAAGACAAAACTGATAGGACTGGTGGCTGTGGTGGCTCTCGTGGTTGCCACACAGGGCACGTCGGGACTGTCGGGCTTGCTCGGGGTGTCTGCCGGACAGCAGGAACAGACAGAGTATCAGGGCACTCGGGAGGAACAGGAACTTTATAAGTTCTCGGCTCAGATTCTCGCAGGAACGGAGGACGTCTGGACCGAACTGTTCAAGCAGATGGGAAAGCGCTATGTGCCGCCAAAGATGGTGATATTTAAGGATGCGGTGCAATCGGGATGCGGCAACGCAACGTCGAGCACTGGACCTTTCTACTGTTCTGCCGACCAGACGGTGTATATAGACCTCTCGTTCTTCATGAACATGAAACGGCAGATAGGCGCCGACGGCGACTTTGCCTACGCCTATGTTATTGCCCACGAGGTGGGACACCATGTGCAATATCTTCTCGGCGACCTCGACCGAGCGCACGAGGCAATGGCATCGGTGGGGGAGAAGGAGAGCAACAGGCTAAGCGTAAGGCTTGAGCTGCAGGCTGACTTCTATGCGGGAATATGGGCTTACCACGACAACCGCATCTTCGGAAGTCTTGAGGACGGCGACATTGACGAGGGTCTGGAGGCGGCACGCAAGATTGGCGACGACTATCTGCAGAAAAAAGCCCGCGGCTACACCGTTCCCGACTCATTCAACCATGGAACATCGGAACAGCGCAGCCGCTGGCTGAAACGTGGCGCACACTCCGGCGACTTGTCGCTCGGCGACACGTTTACACCGGAATATCAGAATCTTTGATTCCTATTTCACTATCTCCAACTCCTTGACAAACGGACGGTCGAAGCCCTCGACATGGAATATCACGCGGGCTTTGCCCGGAGTTGTTGTTGACTGCAGGCGCACAAGCCCCTCGCCGAAATAGGTGGGGAGCTCGGTGGTGCGCCATGACTCCATGCGACGCATGTCGCCTGTCTCCACGCCAAGCAGCCGGACTGGACCTTCGGTTTCCACACGGAAACGGCGTGGCTGCATCTGCTGTGTGCGGCCAAGACTATCTACGAGCGTGAGGCGGATGTGGCTCACGGTGTTTTTTGCCGTGGCAGAAGAGAAATCTTCAGCAACGGGCTTAAGCACTTCGTGGTCGGCTTCAAGGCGAACGTCTGCCACTGGACCGTGGTTGACAAGCGAGTCGCGCAGCACTTCCTTGCCTCCACGATAGCCCACGGCAAGCACCTTGCCCTGGCGTGCAGGCAACTGAAGGGTGATGCAGTGGTCGGGATAGTCGGCGGTGACGCGAGGCTTCAACGGCAACTGCGGATTGCTCCATATGGGGAAGAAGAACTGCACTGAGTCGCAGGTGGTGTAGCAGCGAATCTCCACACAGCGGGAGTCGGTGTATGGCAAATCCCAAGTGTCTGCCATAGGCGGATATTGCCAGTGGTCGGTGCCCATTGCCTGGTTGAAACAGTTGTCGCGCACCACGAGCTTGAGGTAGTCTTTCTCAGGATTCCATGCCGGATGGTAATAAGCTGCCTGCGGACGCTCCTTCAGCGTCATGTCGAACGGACAGGAGCACCAGCCCTTGGCAGGCCACGGCGACGACTCGCCAAGATAATCGACACCTGCCCACACGAATGATCCTGCGATGAAAGGATAGTCCTCGACAAAGTTCCATGGGTTGCGCTCCACCCAGTCGCGCACAAGATTCTCGCGCAAGCCGGAATAATATACGAAAGCCTCGCTCACAAACATCTTTCTCTCTGGGAAACGCTTGTGGTCGGCAACCATGCGTGGCTCAAGATAGTTGTAACCCACGAGGTCGGCAACATCGGCAATCTTGTCTTGAAATCCCTGCTGACAGGCAAGCATCGTGGGACGAGTCGGGTCGAGAGCCTTCACTATGGAGTTAAGTTCACGGGCTCGGTTTACTCCCTCATCGTCAGTCTTCCATGCCTCGCTCACCTCGTTGCCTATGCTCCATACGATTACCGACGGATGGTTACGGTCGCGAAGAACCATGTCGGCAATGTCCTTATGGGAATTGTCGTCGTAGAACGGCTCGTAATATCCCGACTTCCACTTGTCGAAAGCCTCGTCGAGCACAAGAAGTCCGAGTGTGTCGCAGATGGTGAGGAACTCCGGCGAAGGCGGATTGTGTGAGCAGCGTATGGAGTTGCAGCCTATCTCCTTCATGGCTTTCAGACGGCGGAGCCACACCTCGTCGGGCACTCCTACGCCAAGGCTTCCCGCATCTTGGTGAAGACACATTCCGCGTAGCTTCATGTTCTCGCCGTTGAGCCAGAACCCAGTGTTGGCGTCGAAGCGGATGTCGCGGAAGCCGAAGGGTGTGACAACCTCGTCGGTAAGCCGACCGCGAGAGTCTCTCACCTTTGTCACAAGGCGGTACATTGCAGGTCTGTTGCAGCTCCAAAGTTGCGGATTGACCACCTTCAGGTTCTCCGACGCCGAGGCAGCCACTTGCTTGCCGTTGGGCGCAATGATGGTGTGTGACACCTTTGCCTCATGGTCGCCCTCTGTCTCAGTCTTCACCGCAACGGTTCCGTCGGTCTTTGCCACTACATATATGCCGTTGGTCTTCACCCTTGTGGCAGAGGTGGCTTCTATCCAAACGTGGCGGTAGATGCCCGAACCGGTGTACCAACGCGACTGTTCCTCACGATCGACGTGAACGACGAGGCGGTTGTCGCCTTTCTTATTAATAAAAGGTGTAAGGTCGAAAGTGAAACCGGTGTAGCCATACATGTGGTGACCAAGCCTATTGCCATTGAGCCACACCGTGGCACGATGATAAACTCCGTCGAACGTGATGGCGACACGTTCTTTTGAAGCCACCGAAGCAGGCAACTGGAACTGCTTGACATAAACGCCTTGTCCTCCTGCGAGATAGCCAGCCGAACCGCCCATCTGCGGGTCGAAAGGCAGGAAGCTGCTCCAGTCGTGTGGCACGCTGACGGTGTGGAATCCTCCGCCGCTTGTTGTTCCCCTCACGGCAGAGGCGGTCACTTCTCCTGCAGTTACTTGAGCCTGTTCCGGTTCAGTGTCGTCGGCCACCTTTGTCTTTGCGGCTTTCTTCCCGTCGGTGTCGAAGCTGACGTTTTTCACTCCAAGGGAATCGAGTACCGCTTTCACCTCCTGATGGTTCTTGCACAAGCGGAACTTCCATCCTTGGTCGAATGTGAGTCTTTGGCGCAGTTGCTTTGGCGCAGCCGAGCATATCGCTGCAGCGAGCAACATGCAAAGAGATAAGCATATCTTTTTTCTCATTGTTTTATGGATTATAGCATATATTCGCGTCTAAGATATTCATAGACATATCCAGGGCTTTGAAAATACAGTCCTGTATCTTTCCTTTTCAGATTCTCATAAGTTTTTGAAGCATATAAAAGTCTTAAAGCCTCTTCTACACTTATACCTTTATCGTCCATCAACATCAATGCGATGTCACGGGCATTGCACTCCACCATATAATCAAAATCGCTCATATCTTGTGCAAATAATTTAAGGATTTCTTAGTACCAAAGAAGTATTGGAAAGTTATACCTTTCATATACTTCAAATTCTCAATAAAACGTTCAAAAGTGATGTCGTGCTCCATAAGTTTTCTTATCTGAAGTCCGACTCTGTCGTTTGCAATTGGACCATAGACGATATCAAAGTCATGAATTGACTCACCATTATTTGATGTCCTGTTCCTTAAGACGAAATCAGCCCAATCCTCAGAATACTCTTTGAAGATTTTGATATTCAATAGTTCCGGCTGAAACATTATCTCTTCATCAAACTCATAAACATTAACCACAGGTTGAACATTCAAAGCTTCTGATTTAAATTGTGCTATTTGATGTGCCTGCTCGTAATTGTCACTTAAATAGAATCCCTTCCCAAAATCCTTATTGGGGAATGACATGGAGAAATCAATCTCTTTTATGTCAACATAAGAGCCATGATATAGTTTCATTATACATTTCCTCCTCTCGTTTTACAATAAATGGATAATGAATCAACAACATCGTTGAATGGTAGTGTATGTGCTATCCCATAATTGTTTTTAAGATAAGATATTGCTGCATATTTATCAAGGTATCGGAAAGCTAAAGTATCCGACATCCCATGACGTTTGGCGAACTCGCCTACTATCACAATGATAAATTCTATTATATCACGACTACTATACATAACCATCGATTATTTCACGCCGCAAATATACGAAGAATAAATGAAACCTCCAAACATTTGGAGGGAAAAAGTGAAAGGTGGCGACCTTATGTCCCACTGTCACCTTACGACAGTTGGCTGTCATAACTGTGACAGTATTGCCAGAGACGTTTGGCTTGTCGCCACAAGACATCTCGTGCCGTAAGCGTCTCCACGAAGACCGTTTTTTGCATTTCGATAGTTCGATCATTTGTTTGGCGTTTCAATTTTCAACTATGGCTGTACAGCACAGGTGGAACTGCCGCTGAACATGCTCATTTGCGACGCATCCTCTCGTCGTATCTTACATATAGCCCGGCGAGAACAGTGCCGGAGATGGAGTGATAGGCGCAACTGATGGCACAGGGCACCACGCAGAGGATGGCTTCGGGAGTGCGGGCAAGAATGTCGGCATTGGCAAAGAAAGCGGTGGCGAGAACTGTTGCCATACCGGCATTCTGCATTCCTACCTCAATGGATATGGTTCGCTTCTTGGCAAGGGAGAAGCGGAAGAGGCGACCAACGTTATAGCCAAGCACATAGCCAAGGGTGTTGTGGCAGAACACCACGGCGAGCATGAGCAGAAACAGCCCCATGCCGTGAATCATCAGCTGTGGCTTCACCTGCGACACCACTCCGCCTACTATCAAGGCAAGGCTGGTGACACTCACTCCGGGCATCATCTGCCTGACATCGTCGTACCACCGGTGACGACTGGCATAATGGTTGACAAGGAAACCTATTCCTACGGGGATTATTGTGATGAGCAATATGCCACGGAACATTCCAAGTGTGTCAACCTCTATGCGTGTGTCGGCAAGCCACCACACCAACAAGGGAGTCATGAAGGGTGCCAACAGGGTGGAAGCGGTTGTCATGCCCACGGAGAATGCCACGTCGCCACGGCACAGGAACGACATGATGTTGCTCGACACGCCACCGGGACAGCATCCCACGAGTATGATGCCGATGGAGAGATAGGGATTAAGGCCAAACAACTGCGTAAGCACGTATGCTATAAGCGGCATCAGCGTGAACTGTGCGCAGGCTCCGATGAAGATGTCCCACGGACGGCTGAACAGTATGCGGAAGTCTTCCGTAGAGAGGGTAAGCCCCATGGTGAGCATTATTATTCCGAGAATGACGCTCGACACGTCTCCCCTGACCCATCCGAACGCCTCGGGCAGGAGGAAAGCCAGTATGGCTGCGGCTATTACATAGGTTGAGGAGTGGGAAGCCATCCACGCACTCACCTTTTTTAGTGTTTCTTTCATTGTTTGTTGTTATTATTATCCACACTTAGTCTCACTATGACGATGCTCAGCTCGTAGAGAAGATACATTGGCAGTGCAACCACAAGTAGTGTGAAGACATCGGAGGTTGGAGTGATGACGGCAGCCACAATAAGGATTATGACTATGGCATGCTTCCTGTAGCGGCGCATGAAAGCGGAAGAGAGAAAACCCAATTTCGCGAAAAGCCACGAGAGAACAGGAATCTCAAAGACTATGCCCATGGCGAGGGTCATGGTCATAAGAGTGCTGATGTAGGATTCTAGGGTTATCATGTTCGTCACCTCGCCACTAACCTGATAGGTGCCGAGGAAACGGAACGTGAGCGGGAAGACAAGGAAATAGCTAACGGCAGCTCCCACAAGGAACAGAAGGTAGCCAAAGCCAACGACTCGTACCACATAACGACGCTCTGCCGCATACAATGCCGGTGAGACAAAGCGGAAAAGCTGATAGACGATATATGGTGAGGAGCAGATGACTCCAAAGCACATCGCAGTCTTGACATGTATGACAAACTGCTGCGCCAGACCTGTGTTGACGAGCTGGACAAAGAAACCGCCATCGGCCGATTCTCCACCTGCCAACGACGACAGACTGAAGAGAAGCCTGTAGGTTACGAATCCCTGGTCTTTCGGGGCAAGAACAATGGCGAAAAGCTCGTCCTTGAACATGAAAGCCACAATGCCACACACCACAGCTACGGCAATAATCCTCACTATTGCCGAGCGAAGCACGTCGAGATGCTCCCAAAAGGTCATGGAGTCGTCATTTTTCACTCTTCTCTCCACTTTCCTCGCTTCTCTCCTCATTCAAGCCTTCCTTGAACGAGCGCACTCCTTTGCCGAGTCCTTTCATAAGTTCCGGAATCTTTTTGCCTCCGAAAAACAGCAGCACCACCAGGGCAATGATGAGCACTTCCTGAAATCCGATGCCGCCGATAAAGATTATTGTATTCATAGTTATATTTTTATAAGTTGACGAGTTGACGAGTTGACAAGTAGACGAGTAGACGAGTAGACGAGTTGACGAGTTGACGAGTTGACAAGTTGATAGTCCAAGCCAAAAGACTACAGTTTGAGTAATAACTCGTCAACTCGTCAACTTGTCAACTTGTCAACTTCAATTATATCTCTCGTTTCAGTTTTTCCACCATTTCGTCGATGCGTCGCAGCTCTCTTGGAATCTTTATTCGCTGCGGACAATGCGACACGCACTCGCCACAGGCTATGCAATGATCTGCCTGCCTCAGCTTTGGCACTGAACGGTCGTAGCCAATGAGGAAGGCACGGCGTGACTTGCGGTAGGCTGCATCCTGAGCCTCGTGTGGCACGTTGCCCTCGTTTACACACTTGTTGTAGTATAGAAGGTTGGCTGGGATGTCGATGCCATATGGGCAAGGCATACAGTATTTGCAGTCGTTGCACGGAATGGTGTTCAGACCCACCATCTCTGTCGCTATCTCCTGCAGGAAGGCAAGCTCGCTGTCGGTGAGAGGTTTCAGAGGAGCGTAGGAACGGAGATTGTCCTGCAGATGTTCCATTAGGGTCATGCCACTGAGCACAGTGAGCACCTCTGGATATGTGCCGGCAAAGCGGAAAGCCCACGAAGCCACGCTAAGCTCAGGCTCACGCTGCTTGAGTCGTGCCACAAGAAAGTCGGGCACCTTTGCCAAACGACCGCCGAGCAGGGGCTCCATAATCACTACCGGGATGTTGAGTTTCTTCAGTTCGCCGTAGAGATAGTCGGAATTAGTGACGCTTGGATTTGCCTTGTTTGCGAGTTTCCAGTCGAGATAGTTCATCTGTATCTGTACGAAATCCCACTTGTAGCGGTCGTGTTGCGACAGCAAATAGTCGTACACCTTGATATCTCCATGGTAGGAGAATCCGAGATTGCGTATTCGTCCCGCCTTGCGCTCCTCGAGCAAGAAGTCGAGCACTCCGTTGTCAATATACCTCTTGTGGAGTTCTTCCATACCGTCGCGTCCGCCTCCCACCGCGTGAAGCAGCAGATAGTCTATGGTGTCAACCTGCAGCTCCTTGAACGAGTTGCGGTACATCTCTATCGAGGCTTCCCTGCTCCATGTGGATGGGTCGAAATTGGACAGTTTCGTCGCCACGAAGAATTTGTTCCGCGGATGGCGTTTCAGGGCGATGCCCGTGGAACGCTCAGAGAAACCACGGCAGTAGGCTGGCGAGGTGTCGAAATAGTTCACCCCGTGTTCTATGGCGTAGTCAACTAGTCGGTTCACTGCCTCCTGGTCAATTTCCTCGTCCTCTCCCTCTTTCGCTCCGGACTTCGGCTTTGTAGGCAGTCGCATCATACCATAGCCCAGGAGGGAAACTCGGTCGCCCGTGGTGTGGCAAGTGCGGTAGGTCATTTTGTCCTTTGGTATCTCGCTGTTGGCGGATGAGGCGTGTGGCGTATCGGTTTTCTTGTTTGCACACGATGCCAAACCTGCTGTTGCCAAACCTGCCACTCCCACCGTCTTTAGGAAGTCGCGGCGTGAAATGTCTTTGTTCATTGTAGTTCTCAATGTGAGGAATTAAAGGAGTTAATGTTTTACTTTTTTTATTATTCACTAATATGTGCTCTGTCTTTCATGTCCCTCAACATAAATTGCACTGAAAGGACGTACGGGACAGAGGTTTTCACACGCTCCGCATCCTATGCAACGTTCGGTGTTCACCGCAGGAATCTTGATTGACTCCGGGTCGTTGGCATCCATTGGCACCATGAGGATGGCACCAGAAGGACAGTGGCGGGCACAGTTGCCGCACGACACGCCATCGGTCACTGGCAGACAGTTTTTCCTCACCCAAACGGCATGCCCAATTCGTGTGGAAGATTTCTCTGCCACAGTGAGCGGGCGAATGGCATCAGTGGGACATACTTCGGAGCAACGGGTACATTCCGGGCGGCAATATCCGCGCTCGTATGATAGCTCTGGCTGCATCAGGTGTTCTAAGTCGGCAGAGGGACGAAGCACTTGGTTGGGACAAACGGAGACACACAACTGACAGGCAGTGCAGTGTTGTGCGAAATGCTGTGCACTGAACGATCCTGGCGGCAAGATGCGTGTGGCACGATTTGGTTTCACCTTGTCCTCTATAACCGTTAGTCCGCCGTCCACTTTCTTCTTCTGCGCATTTATGGCTGCAGAGGCAGCGAGGGAAGTGGCTACGGTGATGAACGTTCTTCGCCCATTATCACATTTTTCGCCTTTCACCTCACACTTCTCACTTGTTACATTGCGTTTCTCACTTCTTTTAAGGGAAATAGCCCCATGCTTGCAAGTCTCCAAGCAGTCCATGCACATCACACATCGGCTATAGTCAATCTCATGGTGTTTGCCATCGATACATGCCGCCTTACATTTCCTTGAGCACTTGCCGCAGCGGTTGCACTTTGTCTCGTCGATATGAATCTTGAGAAAAGAGAAGCGCGAGAGGAAGCCAAGCAATGTGCCAACGGGACAGATGGTGTTGCAATATGTCCTGCCGCCACGCCATGCCAACACTCCAATGATAATAAAGGTGGCAACGGCAACAATCAGTGTAGGCGTTGATTTCAGCCACACCTCCGTGGTGTAGAAAGCGTAGCTGTCCATGCGTTCGGCAAGGTATGCCAGCATGTTGTTGCCCCAGCGATAGACAGGAGCGAAAAGGTTTGATGCTATGCGACCGTAAGAGCTGTAGGGAGCTATCAACGACGACAAAACGGTCACTCCGCCTACGAGGCACGCCACGAAAGCCACGAACACACCCCAGCGCAACCATCTGCGCTCAGGAGAGTAGCAGTAGCGCTTCTTGCGTTTTTTGCCCCCACGTCTGCCCAACCAGGCAATGATGTCCTGCATAACGCCCAACGGACATATTACGGAGCAATATACACGGCCGACAAACAGTGTCAAAGCCACCAACGCCACCACTACCACTACGTTCATGGCGAACAGCGCGGGAAGGAACTGCACCTCGGCAGTCCAGCCAAGCCATCGATGCAACGTGCCCGTGAAGTCGAGGAACAACAGTGTGACAGCCACGAAGAACACGGCGGCGAGCGTCAATCTTATCTTTCTAAGCATTTTCGGTAAGTTATTATCTTTTTTTTTATTTTGGCATCTCGGCGTCGAGTTTCTCCACACCGCCTGTTGTCGGACTTAGCTTGAGGCGGGTGGTGTAGCGCTTGTTGAAGAGTTCGCCGCTAAGGAGCTCGGTGTGTCCGAACTGACCTGCTTGGAACTCGGCGGATGCTATTTCCGTGTTGCCTTGGAATATGGTGACAGCCACCTTGCTTGGCACATTGACATATATGCCATCTTCCTTTTCCTTCTTTTTCTTTCCCTCGTCGGCAGATTCTTCAGGCACTGTTTTGAGGTCCTTCATATTAATGTAATAAGGTGTACCTGAAAGGTCGTCGGCATCCACCACACCAAGTTGATTGGAGAGGCGGAAAAGAACCTGGCGTTCTATCTCTTTGTCGGGACAAAGCGTGAACACCACTTCGGCAGTGTCCTTGGTGGAAGTTCCGCTGAAGGTGCTTGAGAGAATACGGTCTTGGCGGTTGAGGTTGTCGAGCATGATGCGGAGCTGTTCGCCATCCTTTGGCATAAAGTCTGCCTCACCACGGTTAAGTGCGTTCTTGCTCTCGCGTATGTCGTAGATTTCGCGTGCCGTCAGCTCTGCCATCTTTGCCGTGCTACCTGCGGAGAGTATTTCCTCGCTCATGAGGTCGCGCGGGTTTTCCGGCTGTGGCTTTGGCGCTGGCGTGAATACGGCAAACTGCGGCTCGGCTGTTGGTTCTGTGTTTAGAGCCACGAGACGTCCGTCATCGGTGAGTCTTATGTTGCTGGCTGATGACTTTGCATTGAACTTCACGGCAAAGGCTTTCTCCTTGTCAGCCTCGCCGTAGGGCATTATGTTGCAGTCGATGATGCGGTGTGTGACTGAGGCTTTGCGTTGCACGTTGCCGAGACGGAGGTAGCGTTCGGCATATTTGCAGAACTCTCCTGGAGTAAAAGTGGTTTTCTCCACTTTCACTGCTACCCTTATGGCAGTCTTAGGCAGGAAATACACTGCTCCCTCGGGAGTAATCCCAGGCTTGTAGTCGCTTATTTGTGTCTGGCAAAATGCCATTGTCGATACAAACAACAATCCAAAAATCAATGTCTTTTTCATATATTTACATAGTTATATTTTTTTTTGAGAGGCGAGAAGTGAAAACGCCTTTGGCAGACAGCGGATAATGTCGCTTGCCACAAGGCTCTCCATGCCCAACTCTTCGGCTGCGATGTCGCCGGCAAGACCATGAAGATATGTTCCCACCATGCAGGCGTCGAGATGTCGGTAGCCTCGGGCGAGTAGGGCAGTGAGTATGCCCGTCAGCACGTCGCCGCTTCCTGCCGTCGCCATGCCGGCATTGCCCGTAGGACAGAAAACTATGCGTCCGCCGGGAGTGATTATTGCCGTGTTGTGACCCTTGAGCACGATGTAGGCATGAAGGCGCTCGGCAAGCAACATTGCCTTGGAGAGGCGCTCGTAGGTGTCGGTGAACGAACCCTCAAGACGCTCGAACTCTCCCAAATGGGGTGTGAGTATGGTACCTGCAGGCAGTTGCTGCATCCATGCCTTGTGGGAGGCGAGGATATTTAAGGCGTCGGCATCAATAACCATTGGGCACTGCGTCCGGCGCAACTGCCCGATGAGTGTAATAGCTGTCATCTCGTCGGTTCCAAGTCCTGGTCCAATGCCCACAGCCTGAAAGCCTTCAGTGCCCACAGCCTCGGTCATTATGTTGTCGTTGCCGTCGATGTGCAGTATTGCCTCCGGCACTCCAATCTGCAACGGTAGCACGTTAGCTCCTGGAGTATGAACTGTCACCTTTCCCACTCCAGACCTCAGGCATGCCTTGGTGGCAAGCATGGCAGCTCCTGCCATACCACGACTTCCGGCAATTAAGAGCGCGTGTCCCATCGTTCCCTTGTGGGCAAACGGGTTGCGGCTGATTATTCGGCAGGCGATGTCCTCCTTCTCCATTATGGTGTATTGAGCGTCGGTGGCTGCAATGCCTTCAGGGCTGATGCCGATGTCGAGTACCTCCACATTGCCGATGTACTGCTGGTTCTCGGGGAATAGGAACGACAGTTTGGGCTGTTGAAGCGTTAGGGTGATGTTGGCTCGAATGATGTTCGCCTTAACGTTATACTCGTTGCTCTCGGTCATGAGTCCCGAAGGGATGTCAATACTCACCACCTTGGCTTGCGAGGCGTTGATGTATTTCACCAGTGAGGCGAATCCGCCTGTCAGCGGTTTGTTCAGACCAGAGCCAAAGAGACCGTCCACCACAAGGGTGGAGGCATCGAGCACTGGAGGGTCGAACTCGTCAGTGACCATGACAAACGATTTCATCTTCTTCACGTCCTTAAGCCGGTCGCGGTTCAGCTTACAGTCGGGAGACAATCGTCCGGTGGTGTTGAAGAGCCACGCGGAGACTTCGTGTCCTGCTGTTGCCAACATTCGTGCCACGGCGAGTGCGTCGCCACCGTTGTTGCCTGGTCCGGCGAAGACCACAACCTTGGTGCCACCTTCCAAAATTTTTGTTATTGCGGCAGTTAATTTCCCTGCCGCACGCTCCATGAGGTCGATGGATTTTATCGGCTCATGTTCTATTGTATATTTGTCCAGCTCGTGTATTTGAGCGCTTGTGAATATTTTCATACGTGCAAAAATACAAAATTAATGCTAAACGTTGCAATACTTTGGCAGATTTTTAGTAATTTTGCCCCAAATTTTATGAAATAGCAGTATGAAATCGATAAAAATCAAGGATAAAGAGTTCGTTCCGATGATTTCCGAGGCAGAAATTAAGGAGAGAGTAAAGGCTGTGGCACAGCAGATAAGCAAGGACATGGAAGGCAAAAATCCGCTGTTGCTTGCCGTGCTCAACGGATCGTTTGTCTTTGCAGCCGACCTGATGCGCGAGATTACCATCCCGTGTGAAATCTCGTTTGTGAAACTGGCAAGCTATCAAGGAACAACATCGACAGGAAAGGTGAAGGAGGTGATAGGCATTAACGAAGACCTTTCGGGCAGGACGATAATAATTGTGGAGGACATTGTTGAGAGCGGGCTCACCATGAAACGCATGATAGAGAGCATTGGCACCCGCAACCCTGAGTCGGTAAACATCTGCACACTGCTTCTCAAACCCGACCGCCTGAAGACCGACCTTGACATAAAATATGTTGCATTCAGCATACCCAACGACTTCATCCTTGGCTATGGTCTCGACTACGACCAGCAAGCAAGGGGATTGAAGGACATTTATGTGTTAAAGTGAAACAACAATTAATTTATAATTAAATATAACAATGAAGAATATCGTAATTTTCGGCGCTCCCGGTTCCGGCAAGGGAACACAGAGCGAACTGATGATTAAGAAGTACGGTTTCGGCCACATCTCTACTGGCGATGTGCTCCGCAACGAGATTAAGAACAACACAGAATTAGGCAAGACAGCAAAGGCTTACATCGACAAAGGTCAACTCATTCCTGATGAGCTGATGATTGATATTCTTGCCAGTGTCTATGACAGTTTTGGCAAGGACCACAAGGGTGTCATCTTCGATGGCTTCCCACGCACCATTCCACAGGCTGAGGCACTGAAGAAGATGCTTGCCGAGCGTGGTCATTCCATTGCTGCCATGATCGAGCTTTATGCTCCAGAGGACATACTCATGTCACGTCTTCTCAACCGTGGCAAGGAACAGGGACGTTCCGACGACAACGAGGAGACAATCAACAAGCGCCTTGCAGTATATCATTCCCAGACCGCTCCCCTCATCGACTGGTACAAAGCTGAAGGCTTGCACCACTACGTGAAGAGCTACGGTGTGCTTGAGGAAATATTCGCCGACGTATGCAAAATAGTGGATGGAATTTGATTCACCATTAGGGCGGACCAATGTGTCCGCCCTAAATCTCTACAAATAGTTACTAACTCAACTTTCGGAAGTAATATTGCGACCTTTGGTTCATGGCGCAATTAGACTTCCGAAACTTAAATTACTAACCTATGATTGACGCTATAGTAAGATTCTCGGTACGCAAGAAACTGTTCGTGGCAATGACCTCGCTGTTTCTTCTTTTGGGAGGCTTCTATGCGATGCTTACTCTCCCTATAGACGCAGTGCCCGACATTACAAACAACCAGGTGCAGGTGGTGACAGTGTCGCCGACGCTTGCCCCACAGGAAGTGGAGCAACTCATAACCATCCCCGTGGAGACCTCAATGAGCAACATCATGAACGTCACGGAAATACGTTCCGTGTCGCGATTCGGATTGTCGCTTGTCACCATAGTGTTCAAAGAGAGTGTGCCTACGCTTGAGGCACGACAGCTCGTGAACGAGCAGATACAGACTGTGGCAAGCGAGATTCCGCAAGAGTTGGGCATACCGGAAATGATGCCAATCACCACGGGACTGGGCGAGATTTACCAGTATGTGCTGAAGGTCGATAAGGCTCACGAGAAAGACTATGACGCAATGGAACTGCGCACCATTCAGGACTGGATAGTGCGTCGCCAACTGTCGGGCATTCCCGGCATAGTGGAGATAAACAGTTTTGGTGGCTACCTGAAACAATATGAGATAGCCATTGACCCGGAGGTGATTTCAGCCTTGCAGATAACGCTCTCCGACGTGTTCGAGGCACTGAGCAACAACAACCAGAACACGGGAGCAAGTTATATTGAGAAGAAGGACAGGGCGTACTATATACGTTCCGAGGGAATGATTTCCAAAACGAAGGACATTGAGAAGATTGTGGTGGCAAACCGCAACGGTATGCCCGTACACATCAGCGACATAGGAAAGGTGGATTTCGGTGCGCCAAAACGTTTCGGCGCAATGACCATGGACGGCGAAGGCGAGTGCGTAGGCGGAATTGCCATGATGCTCAAGGGAGCCAACGCCAATGTGGTGACAAAAGAATTGGAGAAGCGTATAGAGAAAGTGCAGAAGATGCTGCCTGAAGGTGTGACAATTGAGCCTTACCTTAACCGTTCGGAACTCGTAAACCGCAACATAAGTACAGTGGTAAGAAACCTTATTGAGGGAGCTCTGATAGTCTTTGTGGTGCTGATGCTCTTTCTTGGCAATTTCAGGGCAAGTCTCATTGTGGCATCGGTAATTCCGTTGGCAATGCTCTTCGGATTCATACTGATGCGCGTCTTCGGCGTTTCGGCAAATCTCATGAGTCTGGGTGCCATAGACTTCGGTATAGTCGTTGACGGGTCGATAGTCATTGTGGAGGGAGTGCTTGCGCATATCTACACCCGACGGCTTTGTGGCAAGCGCCTCACTGCAGAACAGATGAACGACGAGGTGGAACAGGGAGCGGCAAAGGTGGTGAAGAGTTCCTCCTTTGCAGTGCTTATCATTCTCATTGTCTTCTTCCCCATACTAACCCTTGGCGGAATAGAGGGAAAATATTTCACTCCTATGGCGAAGACTCTCGTGTTCTGCATCATTGGCGCACTGATTCTCTCGCTCACCTATGTCCCAATGATGGCATCACTGTTCCTCAAACGTGACATTGAACTGAAGCCAACCTTTGCCGACAAGTTCTTCGCTCGGCTCACAGCAGTGTACGACAAGTCTCTTGCCTTCTGCCTGCGCCACACTACCTCCACAATATTGTCGGCATTTGCACTGCTTGCATCCTCGCTGATGCTCTTCAACCGACTGGGCGCAGAGTTTATCCCTACTCTCGACGAAGGAGACTTTGCCATGCAGATGACATTGCCGGCGGGCAGTTCGTTGACAAAGAGCATAGAGATATCCAACAAGGCGGAGAGAGTGCTGAAAGATCAGTTCCCGGAGGTGAAACACGTTGTGGCAAAAATAGGTACGGCAGAAGTACCCACCGACCCCATGTCGGTAGAGGATGCCGACGTGATGATTGTAATGAAGCCGTTCAAGGAATGGACTTCTGCTGGCAGCCGCGCCGAGATGGTGGAGAAGATGAAGAAGACCTTGGAGAAGGTAGAGGGAGCGGAGTTTAACTTCAGCCAACCAATTCAGCTGCGATTCAACGAACTCATGACCGGTGCCAAGGCAGATATAGCCATAAAACTATATGGAGAGGACATGGACGAGCTATACGCCAAGGCAAAGGAGTGCGCTAAATTTATAGAAAAGGTGCCGGGAGCGTCGGATGTCATTGTGGAGCAGGCAGTGGGTTTGCCGCAGCTCGTGGTGAAATACGACCGTACAAAGATTGCACGCTATGGCATAAACATCAACGACATCAATACCATAATACGCACCGCCTACGCCGGCGAGACGGCGGGAGTGGTGTTTGAGAACGAACGGCGCTTCGATCTCGTGGTGCGTCTCGATGACGAGATAGTGCGCGACCTTGACCTCAACCGCCTTTTCGTGCGCACCTGCGAGGGATTCCAAGTGCCGGTGAGCGAGGTGGCTACCATAGGATTGGTGAACGGTCCGCTGCAGATTAACCGCGACGCAGCCAAGCGACGTATCGTGATTGGAGTCAACGTGCGTGGAGCCGACATTCAGAAGGTGGTTGACAACATTAGCCAGACACTCGACAAGAACATTAAGCTAAAACCTGGCTACTATTTTGAGTATGGCGGACAGTTCGAGAACCTTCAGAACGCCATCAACACGTTGCTCATCGTGATACCGATAGCCTTGATGCTCATCCTTTTGCTTCTCTTTTTTGCATTCAAAAGCATTACCTATTCGTTTGTGGTCTTCACTACTGTGCCACTGTCACTAATAGGAGGCATCGCAGCACTCTGGCTTCGCGGCTTGCCTTTCAGCATTTCGGCAGGTGTGGGCTTCATAGCCCTCTTTGGTGTCGCGGTACTCAACGGCATACTGATGATAAACCATTTCAACGCACTTGGCAAAGAGGGTAAATACAGGCTCACCTCACGAAACATCGTTGTGCGCGGTTGCCGACACCTGCTACGCCCTGTATTCCTCACTGGCTTGGTTGCCTCGCTCGGTTTTGTGCCCATGGCAGTGGCGCAGTCGGCAGGAGCAGAGGTACAGCGTCCGCTTGCAACAGTAGTGATTGGCGGATTGATAGTGTCCACCGTGCTGACGCTTATCATCATACCTTTATTCTATCGCATAGTAAACGTGTTCCCAATAATAAGGAAAATAAAGAAATGAGAAAGACGACCTTATTGTTCGCTACGGCATTGGTAATGATGTCGTGCGGAGGAAAAAACAAGCCTTCTATGGCAGAAATGGAAGAGAAGGCCGACAGTGTTGCAGCAGATACAGTGAAGACTGAAGTAGATGCCGTGACAAGTGCCACCAACGTTGCAAACAGCCCTACGTTCAATGGATTGATTAGCGTGGCTCCCAATCGTTTTGCCACCGTGTCGCTAACTATTGGCGGACGCATACACAGCCTCAACGTAATGTCTGGAAAGGCTGTGGCACGCGGGCAGGTCATAGCCACGTTGGACAATCCTGAGTTTATAGAACTTCAGCAGACCTATCTTGAGAGCAAGGCACAGCTGGAGTATCTTGAGAAGGAATACTTGAGGCAGAAAACGCTGGGGCAAGGCGAGGCAACCTCGCAGAAACGTGTGGAGGAGAGCCGTGCCGACTATCTATCCATGAAAAGCCGCACCGAAGCAGCTGCCACACGACTCAAGGCCCTTGGCATAAGTCCATCGTCGGTTTGTACCAACGGCATAAGGCCTTATCTGCCCGTAGTGGCTCCTATTGGAGGCTTTGTTGGCAATCTTTCCGTAAATCTTGGCAAGTATGTGGAAGCGGGTATGCCCATTTGCGATGTGGTAAACAAGTCAAACCCAATGCTTGAGCTTACTGTCTATGAGAAAGACATTGCCCTGATGAAGGTTGGCGACAAGCTGCAGTTCCGTGTCAATGGCTTGGGCAAATCAACTTTCGCTGCTACTATTGTCTCCATAGACCAGGCAGTGGACAAGAAAGACTATAGCATAAAGGTTTATGCGAAGGTGTCAGAAACAAATCCGCAATTCCGCCCAGGAATGTATGTTAGGGCGAAAATTGCGGGTCGCAAGAACATTTGACGAGTTATATTCAGCTGACAAGTTGAGTGAAGGGCTTTGCTCCACTATACTCTCTGTTCAGTGTTGTTCATCCTCAACATACGTTCGGGAACGCTATGGCGTATCTCGTCGATCATCATTTGCTCCATTCCCTGCCTAACGAAGGTGGTGGTGAGCATAACCACCTCGCGCGTTGGGATAGGGATGGCAAATGGGCGGACGAGCCGCTTCTGGTCGGCAGACAGTTGGTCGAGGGCAAGTTCGGGAATGAAAGTAATGCCTTGTCCTGGGTCATAGGGTCATACTGTCCACATGCCCCGTGAGCCTAAACACCCTCAAAAAAGTATGTTGACATAAATGGCAAAGTATCTAAAGATAAATGGCAAAGTATGTTTAGATACTTTGCGAGGTATGTTGACATCCTGAAAAGCGAGGGTCAGAGGTCCGTTGACCCGCAACATTATTGATAACTGATTAATGATTATTGATGGTGATTATTCGCAGGCTCATCAAGCTAAAGCAAGTTCTTCACACATTATCAATATTTCAGCGGTGTTCT
>SAMEA3663038__coassemble_268_pt1 | contig 18561 bp, 11 predicted proteins | sample SAMEA3663038__metabat2_low_PE_036 | metagenome-assembled genome bin SAMEA3663038 (sample SAMEA3663038) | pig gut metagenome | biome: pig gut; feature: pig-associated habitat; material: faeces | place: France | collected 2012 | reverse complement strand
GACCCGAAGACGTCCCTCGTCATTGACGAACTCCTGCACAGCATAACTCACGAATACGACATCACTACGATAATAAACACCCACGACATGAACTCAGTGATGGGCATTGGCGAGTCGATAATATTCATTCACCAGGGAAATCTTGAGTGGAGGGGTGAAAGCAAGGACATCATGATGACCGACAACAAACTGCTCACCGACTTCATCTTCGCCAGCGACCTGCTGAAGCAGATGAGGCAGAGCATAATAAATAAATAAAGGTGGGAGCATTCTGTTCTCCCACCTTCATCTCATATACCATGTTCCATCTTTTTCTACCATTGGAACAACAATCTCCTCGTTCACACTGTCGCCAAAACAAAGCATGAGAAACACCGACGTGGTCTTTGTGAGCGAGTCGCACTTGGAACCGACAATTCTCACGTCGCCCACACCATGACGCTTCTCCCTCACCTGGTGCACATACTGTTTGGCGTTCACTATCAGCTGCTCACGATAGGAAGACGGTATTTCCTTGCTGTTGGCAAAACCATCAACATAGTATCCGTATCCTCCACTCATGAGGCTGTCGTAGTAAGTCTTTGCCGCCTCGGCGGCATAGTCCCTCCTCTCATTATCAGAGCAGCCCATGGCAATGAAGCCAAGGGCTGCTCCAAAAACCAAAATCCTTTTCAATGCTGTCCCTTTTTGTACGATAATACACAATGTCAAGCCTACGGGCGACATACCTGCCACCATCAACAGACTATTTCTGCCTGATGAAAATGTTGACAGGAGTTCCCGACAAATTCCAGTTCTCCCTGATCTTGTTCTCCAAGAAACGCTTGTATGGCTCTTTGACATACTGCGGAAGGTTGGCATAGAACACAAACGAGGGTATCTGTGTGTTGGGCACCTGAGAGCAATACTTTATCTTGATGTATTTGCCCTTGATGGATGGAGGCGGATAAGCCTCGATTAGAGGAAGCATGGTCTCGTTCAGCTTTGTCGTGCCAATTTTTGCCGTGCGGTGCAGATATACATCCTTTGCAGTCTCCAGCACCTTGAAAATCCTCTGCTTGGTCAGAGCCGAGGCGAAGATGATGGGAAAGTCGGTAAACGGAGCCATCCTGCTGCGGATTGCCCCCTCAAAGGTGTCAATCACCTTTTGGGTCTTATCCTCCACAAGATCCCATTTGTTCACCACAACGACAAGACTTTTGTAGTTCTTCTGTATCAACTGGAAAATGTTCATGTCCTGAGCCTCAATACCACGGGTGGCATCAATCATCAGGATGCAGACATCACTGTTCTCAATGGCGCGTATGGAGCGCATCACGGAATAGAACTCAAGGTCTTCCGTCACCTTGTTCTTCCTTCTGATTCCAGCAGTGTCAACAAGATAGAAGTCAAAGCCAAACTTGTCATACCTCGTATAGATACTGTCGCGCGTAGTGCCGGCAATCTCTGTCACAATGTTCCGGTCCTCGCCGATAAAAGCATTTATGATGCTGCTCTTGCCAGCGTTAGGACGACCCACAACCGCGAAACGGGGTATTCCTTCTTCCAATATTTCTCCTGTGTCTTTCTTAAGACGTTTGAGGACTTCGTCGAGCAGGTCGCCCGTGCCACTTCCCGTCGCAGCACTGATGCAATACGGGTCACCAAGTCCCAACTTGTAGAACTCGGCGGCATAATACTGCTGCGTGTTGTTGTCGGTCTTGTTGGCTACAAGAATAACAGGAAGCTTCGAACGCCTCAGAATCTGGGCAACATCTTCGTCCCAGTCCGTCAGACCGTTCATCACGTCAACGAGAAAGAGTACGAGATCCGCCTCTTCCGTCGCTATTATCACCTGTTTTCTTATCTCCTCCTCAAATACGTCGTCTGAGTTTACAACCCAACCACCTGTGTCAACCACAGAAAACTCACGGCCGTTCCACTCGCACTTGCCATATTGCCTGTCGCGAGTCGTACCAGCCTCATCGCTGACAATAGCCCTACGCGACTTTGTCAGCCTGTTGAAGAGCGTGGACTTTCCCACGTTGGGTCGTCCAACTATAGCTACTAAGTTTGCCATCTATAGTCTTCTTGTTTTCAATTCGTTATACCAAATTCGTTTTCTTTTTTTTCTTTTCACTTCTTTCATTAGCCATAGTCCCTTACATGGCTTTCTCTTTCCTTTTCTTTTTCACAGCTTTCTCGTCACTCAGGGTTGTAGCCAAAACTGTCCAGCTCTTTCGCAGAGTTACGCCAGTCTTTATCCACTTTCACAAACACCTCAAGATACACCGACTTGCCGAAGAACTTCTCCAAGGCCTTCCTGCTCTCAGTCGATACTTTCTTCAAGGCATAGCCCTGATGACCAATGATGATTCCTTTCTGAGAGTCACGCTCAACGTAAATCACCGCATTGATTCTTATCACCTTCGCGTCCTCCTTAAACCTCTCCACGCGTACCTCAACTGAATAAGGAATCTCCTTGTCATAGTAGAGTAAGATCTTCTCCCTGACAATCTCGCTCACAAAAAAGCGAGCAGGCTTGTCAGTCAGCTGGTCCTTGTCAAAGTACGGCGGACACTCTGGCAATAGTTCATAAATCCTTTTCAGCAGCAAATCAACGCCAAACTTGTTTTTTGCCGATATAGGCAGAATTTCAGCCTTCGGCAAAAGCGAATGCCATTTCTCAACGATTTCGCCAAGCTTTTTCTGGTCGCTCTCGTCAATCTTGTTTATCAACAGAATAACCGGTACCGTCATGCGGCCAACCTTCTCCAAGAAGTCCATATTTTTCTCTGGATTCTCGACGACGTCTGTCACATACAACAGTACATCAGCATCTGTCAACGCCGACTCAGAGAACGCCAGCATCGATTCCTGCAGTTTGTAGTTTGGTTTAAGCACCCCTGGAGTATCCGAGAAAACAATTTGCATGTCGTCCCTGTTCACGATACCCATTATCCTGTGACGTGTTGTCTGCGCCTTGAAGGTGGCTATGCTTATGCGTTCGCCTACCAGTTGGTTCATCAGCGTTGACTTTCCTACGTTCGGGTTGCCTACGATATTAACAAATCCCGCTTTGTGCATACATATTAGAGTTTTGAGAGGTTGCAAATATACACATATTATTATATATATGCAAACAATTTTACCAACCACTACTCTCTTTTATATATTATTAACTAATGCTCATTTTTTATTCACCAAAGTTAACGAACCTAAAATTACTACCAAAATACTTTACAAGCGCAAAGTTTTAACAAATATTATGCCTCTCTAAGCCTCGATCTCCCCAAAACTGAAATTGAAACATAATAGAAAACTGTATCAATTTTGCTTCATCGTATCTCTTGCGGTGAGATACAGAAACGGCGGAAAATGGGCAGTAGGGGCATTCTACGCGCTATTGCCGAAAAAGAGCGAAAATTAACACTGTTTTTCGGGTTGAAATACTAAGAGAAGTTAAGAAAATATGAATTCTTTTTTACATGGTATGAAAAGATATTGACATGGTGGTTTGGTAATGGTGTTGATTTAGTGATGGTTATGGATTATTTGCGAGGCTATGTGTTGACAAAATGGTTAGTTTAGGCAGATTTGTTTACATTTGTGTGTTGGAGCGGGGCATAAAAAATGCGCTCCCTGTGAGGGGAGCGCATCGTTTTCTCGTTTAATTAATGTTGACTAAGGGCTTAGTCTGTGATACAGATAGAAACGCGGTTCAGGTCGTTCTCAGCGAATGGCTGAACGCGGCTACCCTTAGAGTCAGAAGTGATGCGGTCTGCAGAAATGCCATACTTCTCGGTCAGCATCTTAACAACAGCAGCTGCACGCTGTGCGGCAAGGCGGTCGTTGATCTTGTTGTTACCTGTGCCTGCATCAGCATAACCAGTTACCTGTACCTTCTTGTCTGGATACTTTGTCATGTACTCAACGAGCTCCTTAACCTTAGCCTCCTCAGCCTCAGAAACCTTGCTTACGTTGATTGTGAAGAATACGTCGATGCGGAGAGGCTCGATAACCTTTACTTCCTCAACAACAGGAGCTGGCTCAACAACAGGTTCTGGCTCTGGCTCAACAACTACTGGCTCTGGAGCTGGAGGAACAACCTTCTCGTAAGACTTGCCAAGGTTGATCTTCAGACCTGCGAGTACGTTGAAGTACCAGTCAGCATTGCCAGCCTTCTTTGAGTTGTACTTGTCAGAGAGGATGTTTGCGTTACCCTCGATGCCAAGAGCGACAGCATCGCTGAGACGGAAGTCAACAGCAACACCAGCCTTACCTACAGGGCGAACCTTTGTGCCGTCCCAAAGATAGGTCATGTTGTAGCCCTTAGCTGCGATGTCGTTAGCCTCGTCGTTAGAGAAGCCAACGTTAACACCACCACCAACGAAAGCCGAAACGTTCATGGTGCGAACTGGGTTGTAGCCACAGAACAGGTTAGAGAGGTTGAACATGAAGTCGATGGTTGGAGCAACATACTTGTACTTGTACTGGATGTTTCCTGGGTTTGCACCATCAGAAACCTGGTAGCCATTGTAGCCACCCTTGCTCTGCCATGCGTTAACAGCGAGACGTGCGCCAAACACTGGGCTGAACTGATAGCCGAGTGCTGCCTGTACGTTAGGAGAGATGAGATCTCCGAACTTAGCCTCGCCAAGTGTGTACTGTGCACCACCCTGCAACTGCAGGTAAGCGTGCTTCTTGAAAGTGTAGTCGGCATCCTGTGCCTGTGCTGCGCAGCCTACGGAGAGCAGTGCAGCAACGAGTAAAGTCTTCAATGTCTTCATAAACGTAACTATTTAAATTATTGATGATTCTTAATGACCATTCTTCTTGGCGAACTCAATGCCCTCCTCAAATTCCTTCTGCTCCTCTGGAGTCATTGGCTTGGTGAGGAGTTCCTTTGATGGGTCGTACTTTGCTTCCACTACAGTGCCTTTCTGTGGCATGAGCTTAAGCAGAAGTGCTTTCGCCTTTTTGTCACGCAGGTCGCCAATGTAATGTATGGTTACGGAGTCGCCTGCCATGACAGCACCGTTGTCGCAACGAGCCTGCTTGATGTCGAACACGATGTCGTACTTGTCGATAGTGGCAACAAGTGTCGTGTCAGTTGTTTTCTTAACCATTGCCTTTGTGGTCTGGATTTTCTCCTGGCAGGAGCTTACCAGCAACACAGTGGCGGCAAATGCCATAATAACAAATTTTCTCTTCATGATTTAATACCTATTTTAATTAACTGTACTAATTCCGACATTTTTTTATGCCCCCCCCCCTGCATAATGTTATAAAACATAGCTTTTGGTTGGTGGCGCATTGTGCCTCTGGGCTGCAAAGTTACTACAATTTTTTGAAATATGCTACAACTCAGGCACTTTTTTCGCTTTTTAGCCAATTATTTTGTGCAAAGATAGCGTTTTATTGTATTGGTGGCAATGATTTTGTGATTAAAAAAACTTAAAGGAAAAGTCTTTTTAGTTACATTTTGCCTTTTCCATGTCTTTTCGGCTCTTGCTCTTTGTTACGAATCTTACACCGAAGAAGACAAGCAGGACTGCCAGGGCATGGGTGGGTTTGAAAACTCCGAGACCTGTGAGCACGCTGACTATCACGGCTACGAGGGGTTGCACATAGTTATAGACACTGACCACGGTGGGGCGGAGCACCTGTTGTGCCTGCATGGTGAGAATGTAGCAGAAGAAGGTGCAAACCACTACCACGAAGGCTGTCTCGAGCCATGTGCGAAGGGTGATGGAGGCAAATGGAATGGCGGCTACGTCGGAGTAGGTGAACGGGGTGATGACGAGTGCCGCAAAGGTGAACATCCACTTGTTTACGGTGAAGACGGAATAGCGTTTTATCAGGCGGTTGAACATCGACAGATAGAAGGCGAAGGAGAGTTGGGCGAACATGCAGAGGAGGTCGCCACGAATGTCGCCAACTTTGGAGTTGTCGGCTGTCGCGCTGGTGAGGATGAGCATGAGCGCTCCGCTGAAACCCATGAACACTCCACCGGCTTTCTTAGCGGTGATGGGCTCCTTGAGAATGATGGCGGAGAGAATCATGGCGAAGATGGGCATGGAGGTGGTCACTATGCTGGAGTTGATGGGTGAGGTGATGCTCAGTCCGATGGTGTAGCAGCACTGGTTGAGCACGAGTCCGAAGAGTCCGGCAAGTCCGAGCAGAAGGATGTCCCTCAGTGGCGGGTTCTCTTTTTTCACGAAGAAGGAGGCGAACCAAAAGAGTATGGCAGCCCCTACGACACGGAATGTCACCATGTGGATGCCTGTCAGTCCGTGGGTCATAGCGTCTTTTCCCACAGGAGCCATGAGTCCCCAGAAAGCGCATGCAAGAAACATGCTCAGATGGGCTAAAAGTGGTTTTTTGTTATCCATTTTCTCTATTTATTCTTAAAAAACGGTGCAAAGTTATACAATTTATGTCGAAAATCACTATATTTGCAGAAAAATGAAGGAATATTATGCAGAAATATGCCGACTATATAGAACAGATAGAGATTGATTCGCTGTGGAGCGGCACGCGACACATTGTGTGGAACCTTGACCCGAAGGTGAACATACTGAGCGGTGTGAACGGAGTGGGGAAGAGCACCATTCTGAACAAGGTGGTGCGTGGGCTTATTCCCGGTGGAGAGTTTCCAAGCCATATGCTTAAGGGTGTCCGCATAAAGGTGTTTCCCCACGACGCACGTTGGATACGCTACGACCACATACGCAGTTTTGACCGTCCGCTGATGAGCAGCGAGATGGTGAACAAGATAGTGGATGCCTCGGTGAACACTGAACTCGACTGGCAGATATATCAGTTGCAGCGCAAATATCTTGACTATCAGGTGAATATAGGCAACCGCATAATAGCAGTGTTACAGAGTGGCGAGCCTGATGCCGCGGAGAAGGCACAGCTTATCTCAGAGCCGAAACGCAAGTTCCAAGACATGATGGACAGCCTTTTCGCTGACACGGGAAAGCGGTTGGTACGGTCGCAGAACGACATTGCCTTCTCGCAGATAGGAGAGCAGCTGACACCTTACCAACTGTCGAGTGGCGAGAAGCAGATGCTCGTGATATTGCTTACAGTGCTGATTGAGGACCGCCAGCCTTACGTCTTGTTTATGGACGAACCTGAGGTGAGCCTTCATGTGGATTGGCAGCAACGGCTCATCGACCTTATTCTGGAACTGAACCCCAACGTGCAGATTATTCTTACCACCCATTCTCCGGCAGTGATAATGAACGGCTGGGCGGACAGTGTGACGGAAGTGAGTGACATTCTTAAGAATTGAGAGTTAAGAACCAAAGGGGGCTTTAGGATGAGCAAGAGGCTGAGCGACAATATCACATCGCGCTATATTGAGGCTGCAAACAAGATGACGTCGAAGAAAGCAAGACGTAAGATTGTTGCTTATGTGGAGAGTTACGATGACATTTTGTTTTGGCGCACCGTGCTTTCGAGGTTTGAGAATGAGACACGTTTCTTCGAGGTTATGCTGCCTTCGAAAAGAGTGCTTGTCAGGGGCAAGAAGTCGGTGCTGATGAACTTCATAGGCAATCGCATGGGGCCAGACATGATAGCATGTGTGGATGCCGACTACGACTATCTGATGCAGGGAAGTAGCGAGACATCGAGGAAAATCCTGTCCAGTCCGTATGTGTTCCACACTTATGTCTATGCCATAGAGAACTTCCAGTGCTATGCCGACAGCCTTCATAATGTGGCTGTGATGGTGACGCTCAACGACCATGCCATCTTTGACTTCAGGCGTTTCCTTCGCGAATATTCCGAGATATGCTATCCGTTGTTCGTATGGTCCGTTTGGGCGTACAGGACAGGACGTCATACGGAATTTCCCATGTCGGAATTTGACAGGGTGGTTGAGCTTGGCGGTTTCAGTCTGCAGAATACTAAGGCTTCGCTCGAACACTTGCGCCACAAGGTGGAGCGCAAGGTACACTGGATGTGGCAACACTATCCGAAGCACCGCGTGGCGGTTGACGCACTCGACAAGGAGATGCGAGAGAGCTTGGGCGTCACTCCGGAGACTACCTATCTCTATATGCAGGGTCACCATTTGTTTGACTCAATAGTGGCCCCAATAATGACCAAGGTGTGCAACAGCCTTAGGACGGAACGTGAGACGGAAATAAGCCGTACGGCAGTGCATAAGACACAGATGCACAACGAGTTGTCGTGCTATGAGAACAGTCTTGCCGATGTTAAGACGATGCTGAAGAAGAATATGGGCTACATGTCTTGCCCGCTGTTCCTGCGGTTGCAGGAAGACGTGGCACACTATCTCGTCAAGGAAAATTTTAACGAGACACCGAAATCCTGAGTTGTCGTCGGATAGCTGCTGCTGGCAAGCAGTGGCGTGTTGGTCTGGCGGTCGTAGTAGGCGCTTATGGTGAGTAGGCGCGAGAGGGTGTAGTCTGCCATGAACGAGAGCTTGAAGGCTGAGTTGCCGCTGTTTGCCGTGCTTGTCACTGTGGCGATGTCTCGTGTTATCGATGCCTGCTTGCGGAAAGAAATGTCGAGACGGAGGTTGAGGTCGTGGTTCACTCCCGACTTTCTCGTGCTTGTTGTCGTGGCTTTGCTCTCTGAAGCCTTTTTCCCGGTCTGTGTCTTCTTTATCTTTCGTGATGTTTTTCCGGAGAAGATGTTGAAATCGCTTAGCTTGTATGCCAAGCCGACAACCCAATCCTTGCTCAGTGCCTCGTTAATCTGGATGCTGGTCATGCTGAGGCTCAGCACACGGGTGGTGCGGTATTCGAGTTTGCAGGTAAGGTTGTTATGCATCGTGAGGTCGATGCCCAGGAGCGGAGCGAACGACTCGTTGATGCTCACGGTGCTGATGTTGTACATAGAGTTTGGCACCGGATTGCCCGTGGAGGCATCGGTGATGAATCCCAGTCCGTTCATGTATTCCTGGAAGGTGCTGTAGGAAGCATAGCTGCCCACCGCGAACACGCTCTTGTAGGCGTGGCGCAGGGTGATGTTCTTGAAGTGGTCGCGCAGCCAAGGCATCTTGCTTAGTCCTGTGTAGCGCAGCGACCAGTTAGGCAGCATACGCTTCAGTGTGGGGAAGATGTCGAGCGACGAGCCGCCGCTTGAGGTGTAGGCGGAGAGGAAGGCGGGTATGAGCACGTCGGCACTGTATTGCCGCACCTGTCCCAACTCAGGATTGAACTTCGACCCGCCTATCTGTGTGCCGTGGTTGTCTGTCATTCCCATTGGGTATGTAGCATCGGCATACTGCGCCTCCACACGTGTGCGGAAGCCGTCGAGTGAGGAGCAGAAACGCTCGAAAGACTTCGACCTGTAGCCATTGTTTGCGTTGCCCATTCCCTCGAGGGCACTGTTGAGGCTTATTGTCGTCATGGTGAACGAACCGCTGTGTGTAGTGGGCATTCCCTCATACATATACTGTATGCTACGCGCCTTGTTCACCGTGCGGCTTGCGTTGAGGTCGATCTTCAGGTCGCGCAACGGTTCAAGTGTCATGCGCAGCTGGAGGTCTTCGGTGGTGCTGACTGTTGCTGGCGTGGCAAGACTGTCGGCGCAGAGCAGCCAGCCGTTGTCGAGAGCCTTGTCGAGATAGCTGTCGCCTACCAGTCCGAAAGCGAAGTCGAGTCCTGGTGCCATGGCGTTGCCTGTGCGTTGTCCGAGCATGTCGCCTATGGTAGGCTTGAAGCCTGGAATGTTCATTGCCCTTTGGCTTCGGTAAGAGATGTTCACGTTGCGTGCCATCATCAGGAAGCGTGTAGCTTGTTGCAGTGGGTTGTACCACCACTGGTCGTCGAGTGGCTTTTTGGGTGTGACGTTCACCTTCACCGTAACGGTGTCGAGGTTGCGTATTACGATGGTGTTGTCGTCCTTCACCTTATACCTTATATTATATATACGTCCGTCGCGCGTCCTTGCCGTCACTATCAGCCTGCGGGTTTTCTTGTTGTGCCTTAGGGTGGTAGTGGTGTCGGACTTCAGAGTCACTTCTTTCTCGAAAGAGTTTTTGTTTAGCGGCAGCTTGGCGTTTTGTTTCTCGTCGGCCTTAGTCAGCTTTACTCCGCCCGGTTGTTTCCCGTTTTGCGCGTTTGTGTTGGCGCGCTGAGCGGAAGATCTTCTCGATGAGTTTTGCGACGCGCTTTTCTTGAACCGGTCGTTTGTCTTCTTCAGGAACGGGAAGATATTGTAGAGCGACTCAAGGTTGAGCGTTGAGGTGAGGTTGAGGTTGCTGTTGTTGCTGATGGTGTTGCCAAGCGACGTTCCGTCGTCCATCTCAGAACCACGGAGCCATGAGTAGGTGGCGTTGTAGGTGGCATTGGCATTGAGCCAGTTGAGGATAGGCAACTTGTTGAGTGGCAGTTGGTATGAAGATGTGAACGACTGCTGATACTCGAGCGGTGTTCCAAGATTTCGGAGACTGCGTCCCACGGAGTCTTTCCACGCATGGTATTCGTCGGGATAGAGGTCCTTGTTCACTGCCATATATGGCTCTTCCACCTCGGCGTGTGTTGCGCTTTGGAATGAGGCGTGAAGGTTTTTTGTCAAGTCCCATCGTATGGAGAACTCGCGGTTCCAGAGGAACTGCTGGCTGAAGGTGAGTGGCAGTTTGGAACCTGTTGTCTGTTCGAGGTCGCGCTCCTGCATCTCGTAGTAGTTGCGTGTCAGCTCGCTGTTGAACGTGACACTTTGAGGCAGATAGTTCAAGCCTATTGCCTTGGGGAAGGCGAGCCACTTGCTCTTGCCCTTCAAGTTGCGGAATGGCTCGAAGGTCTTATAGACTGGCGAGTAGCTGTAGTTGAACACTCCCCTCCATTGGTCCTCACGTTCCCATGCCGTTGTCTCGCCGGTATTGTAGCGGTGTGCATGGCTGTAGCTGAAGGAGAAGTTGGCAGGGTCGTAAGGCATGGGGTGGCGTTTTGTCTTGATGCCCACACGCACGTTAGACAACGAGAAGTTTGTTGTTGTTGATTTCGTCACTGCTATCGCTTCTACCGAGTCGCGCTCATGACGGTCTAAAGCCGACTCAAGGGCATCGTCGAGCAGCATGTCTGTGTCGAGGGGATTGTAGCGTGGGCGTGTCTCTTCCTTTGTCACGGAGTAGTAGAGTGGGGCGGTGACCTTTGCCTTGTCGGGAAACAGCTTGCCCAATTCGAGATTGGCAGTGAAGCTGTAGGTCTTGTAGTCGTCGGTGGAACGTTGTGCCACTGTCTCCTCCAGTCCTCCGAAACCGTCGGTGAGGATGCGTCCCGAGAGGTTCACCGTTCCGAAGTCGGACAGTTGTAGGTTGAGTGCTCCTGAGGCAGCCCATCCGCCTTTGTTGTTCACTTCGAGCAGTCGCATCTCGTTCACCCACACCTCACCCGATTTCATTCCCGATGAGATGTTCCTTACACCGATGAGCATTGTCTTTATCTCTCCTAACGACGGATTGCCCATTATGGTCATCTTGTTTCCTGGGCGGTCGTCGTCGTAGTTGCTGAACTCACGGTTGTATGCGGCTCCGCCGTTTGCCCTGGCAATGTTGCGTTCCTTCTTCAGCCTCACGAGTTTGGCGAGTTCAAGGTCGAGGAAGTTTTCATCAGGCCACACAATCTTCCGGCTCTCGGCAGAACGGTAGTCGTATTTACCTTCCGGCGTGAGCTTTAGGGGAATCTCGTATTCGTAGTAGTTGCTGCGATAGTCGCTTCCGAGGCGTATGAACAGGGCGAGCTGGTCGTTTTGCAGCTGTGTGGTGTTTTGTTGCAGCGCATTGGCATGGATGAACATCAGCAGGCGTTTATACTGTCTGAGGTCGAGTGTGGTTGTCTTATAGACAGCCTTTGCCTCGCCGTGCTGCAGGTTGTTCACCGTAAGGTTCAGTGCCTGTTCGTTGTTCTCCACGAGTTGTGGCTGCGACGGGTCGGTGACACGGCTTATGCCAGGAGGCAGTACGTAGTTCACTGGAGTTTTCTCCGTGTGTTCCTCAATGTTCACGGCACTTGTTTCCAAGGTTCCGCTCGATGCTGCCACTTGTGCTCCAAGCTCCTGGTCAAAGGTTCTCCATTCACCCCTGACGAGGTCGAGACTGCCGAAGCGCAGTATTATTGGTCGCTCGAAGTTGGTGAGGAACATTCGCATGAACCTGATGCTTGTGAGGTCGCTTATGGAACCAACCTTGTCACGGTCAGCCGAGTTGAGCGGAATGCGGAACTTATACCACTTCACCTTCTCCTTCTTGCCGTTGCGCAGTGGTGCCGATGACTCGCGTATCTCGCTGAGGTAGTTCTGCCCGATGCGGCTCTCGTCGAAATCCTCCGGTCGCAGGCTTATCTTGTACTGATAGTAGCGTTCATACTCGTTGAGCGTGTAGTCCTGGTTAATGTCCTCCACGTCTGGAGTTGTCTTGTATGACGTGTCGTAGCCCTCTGTCTGAGTGTCGTTGTCAGGAGAGTTGCCCTGTGGGTTATTTATGCGTTTGTAGCGTTCAAGAATGGTGGCTTTCCTCTCGTCGAGTTCCCTACCACGGAAGTATTGATAGTTGTCGTTGGCAGGGTCGCGCTGCCATGCCGTCCTGATGCTGTCGTTAGTCACTGTTTGCGCAAAGGTACGGAAGTCGGCATAGCTGTCGAAGGTCTGCTCCTCAGCGTCGGTGAGTCCGTTGTAGCCCACGTCCTGTTTCTCGCGTGCCCCAGTAGTGGTGGCGAAGGCGTAGGTCTGTGTTGCCTGTACCGGAATCTTTCCCCATTGTGTTGTTGTCACACTGTTTGTACCGTCAACAGGCATTCCGCTCTCGTAGAATTTCTTTCCGTCGCGCAGGATGTCCTCGCTCACTTCGCCGAGGTTTATGTAGAGGTCGCCTCCATAGAGCGACGCGTCGGCTTGGTCGCGGGTGTAGATGAACGGGTCGAGGAGCCAGAATTCCACATACTCGATGTTTGCCGTTTCGAAGTCGTTGGTGTCGAGCTTGCGCATCATTCCCGCCCATTTTGTCCTTGGGTTACGGAGTGTTCCGTCGGTGTTCATCTGTGTGGAGAAGTTATATGGACCACGCTCCGTAGGATAGTAGGAGAGGTTGAGTATGGAGAGTGTGGAAGTGGCACCGTTGTATGTGCTTTGGTCGCGGTTAGGGTATAGCTCGCTGACGTAGATTTCGCGGATGTAATGGTTTGAAAGTTGCTCGAGGTCGCTCTTTATGTGGGCTGGCGTGAGCGACGACGAACGGTAGGTGAAGAGCGGGTCGATGGTGTACCATGCCATTTGGGCACGGTTGAAGCCGCTTGAAAGACCGCTGTTGTCGTCGTGTTCGGGGAAGAGCGACGGCACGCTTGAAAGCACCCACGACTTAGGGTCGCTGATGTCGATGTTGTTCTTGGCATCCTCAAAGTCGTCGATGTATGAGGCATTGTCCTGTGTGCCTTTTGCCTGTCCGGCAATGAGTTGAGCAAACTCGCCAGTGAAGGAGATATACGACGGTTTTGTGAGGTGGAGTAGCGGCAGCTTGTCGAGCATGTCGGTTAGCCATTGGCTCTCTTGCTTCCAGTTTAGGTTGAGTCCCCATAGCATGTTGTTGAGCGGCTCGCTGCCCATAGTCACCTTTGAGGTGAGTGTCTGTTCGGTGAGCCGTTGGAACGTACCTCCCAATTGGAAGTTTTTCGTGAAGTCGTATTCCCAGTTCAGACCGTACATTGTCTTGCGCTGCATTCCGTATTCCGTGTCGCTTTCCAATGAGACGTTCACCGCCGTGCCGGCATCGATGATGCTTTGGTTGAGAATGGTCACCTCGCCAGCAGAATAGTCAACACTATAGTCGCTGCCCTCGGTAAGCACCACGCCTCCGGCAGTTACCACCACTGAGCCTCGTGGGACGTTGTATGCTCCAAGCGAGATGACGTTTGCCGATGAGCCCTTGAACTGTCCTGTTATGAGGTACTTATTTTTTGTCGTCAGCTGTTTTGCCGTGGTGCGGGTATTGAAATAGAGTTCCCTGAAACTGTATTGTTCTGCCCTTGCACTGTCCATTCCGGCAGCCTTCAGTTGGTTGAACATGTAGGAACCAAAAGGTTCCGCCTTAGGGAAGAACACTCTTCCGTTGCTCACGGTGTAACCGTCCACATAGTCGAAATATCCATTGGGGTTTGGTTTGCCTTTGTCGTCGAGGCGGTCGGCTCCCAAAAGTCGGATGAGAGTTTGCTGTCTTACCTCTTGCTCCGGAATGTAGTTGAGATAGACGCCAGCTGTGTCGCTCTTGAATTTCACGTCGAGGCGGAACTTCTGCTTCTCTATCGTGGAGGCGAGGTAATAGACGTTTTTCATCATCAGCTGCCAGTTGGGAGCGGCAGGGCTGTTGTTGGTGTTTTTCAGCGATTTTACAAACAGGGCCTCTGAAGTGTCCTGACGGTCGGTGGAGAACTCGCCCACCTGAAAGGTTTGTCCGCCAAGCGTGTATTCGTATGCCACGGCAAGCACCTGGTCAGTTTGCATCGTGGTTTTCAGTGAAATGTATCCAAGACTGGTGTTAAGGGTGTATTCAGAAGGAGTCAGCAATCTTGCACTTTGCACTTTCTCATAGTCAACGCCTCCGGAGAAGCCCGTAATGGCGTCGAACACTATGGAAGTCCTGTCGATATTGCGTGCGTCGGCATACTGTGTTGTCATCTGCAGGTACTCGTCGTTGGCATTGTTTGTGGGGTAAGCAGTGCCATTGCCGTTCCAGAGTGGGTTGCTTATGGCTTGTCCCTCGCCGAGGTCGGCAAGGGCGATGATGTTGCGTGAGTTGCTTGTCGTTCCGGTCTTGTTTGTCACCCATATCTCCACTCGAGTGATTTTTACTCCAGTGAGAATGTTCGGGAGCGTTGACATCGACTTGTCGTAGATGTTGCGGAAATAGTGGGCGAGGAAAAAGTGCCGGTTCTCCTCGTAGTCGGCTACATTGAGTTCGAAGGGCGTGAGTTGTGTGCCTCCTTTCGACGACACGCTTTTTGTTGACGACTTCTTCTGCGAGATAACAGTCTGGAGTTTCAACTTGCCAAACTGCATGTCGGTGCGCACTCCAAACAGCGACGACGCGCCCTTTATGAGTGAGGAATTGGAAGGAAACGACACGTTGCCTGCCTCCACGAGCTTTATTATCTCGTCTTCCTTGCCCTCGTATTTGAGTTTAATGTTTTTCGTGTCGAAGTCGAAGGTGGCGTCGGTGTTGTAGTTGAGGCTCATGTTCACCTTGTCGCCCACCTTGCCTGTCATGTTGAGGTTTATCTTCTCGTCGAAGTCAATCGACTTCGTTTTCCTGTTCCTTATTGGCAGCGACGGATTGTCTATGTTCTTCAGCGTGCCTCCGAGTTTCAGCTCTGCCGTTCCCTGTGTCTTGATTCTAACACCTCCGGGACCGAAAATCTTCTCTGCCGGTCCGAGGTCGAAGTGCATGTCGGAGAACGAGAACTTGTCTTCTCCCTTGTTTGCCACCTCTTCGGCGTTTTTCTCCCTGAAGAATCGTCTCATGGCACGCTTCCCGCTCCAAGCTCGGTATTCATCGGGAGTCATAAGCATTGGGGTGTTGAGGTATGAGTCGCCAATCTTTGAGCCGATGAAATACATTCCCATGGAATCGTCATATTCCGCTGCCTGAGTGATGTTGTCAGGCATTCTCAGATCTATGGCTGCCGAGTCGAGGTCGGCAGTCGTTACAGGTGCAGTTCTCTTGACTTTCCATCTCGACTTTACCGCAGAGTCAGGCACAATGTCATCGTCGTCAGCGACCTGGGTTGACTGCACGGTCTGCCCCTGTCGTGACGTACGGTTGTCCTGTGGCGCTGCAAAGGCGCAAACGCAGAACAGCGATGCCATTATGATCTTGAGTCTGTTCAATTGTCTATTAATAAAACGTTGCAAAGCAACTTTTATTGTGAAATGATTGTTTGTTTGGAAAATAATTGCTATATTTGCACCAAAATAACAATTTATTCCTATATGAAAAAGAAAGTATTTATTGTCATGGCACTAATGTTTGCTTTGACTTGTGTGGCAAAAGACGTGTATCTGTTTTCCTATTTCCGTGGCCAGAAAGACGGTCTGCATCTCGCCTACAGTTATGACGGCTTAAAATGGACTGCGCTGAACGGCAACAAGTCGTTGCTGCGTCCTGTCGTTGGCAAGGACAGCCTCATGCGCGACCCAAGCATTGTGGAGGGGCCAGACGGCACGTTCCACATGGTCTGGACTTCGAGCTGGACAGACAGGATCATTGGCTATGCATCCTCGCGTGACCTCGTAAACTGGAGTGAGCAGAAGGCTATTCCGGTAATGGCTGATGAGCCGGAGGCACAGAACTGTTGGGCACCTGAACTCTACTATGACAAACCATCGAAGACATTTTACATCTTTTGGGCTACTACAATTCCCGGACGTCACAGTCCTGTGCAGTCAACAGAACGAGAGAAACAGTGGAATCACCGGATATATTGCACCACCACACGCGACTTCAAGACATTTACAAAGACAAGGATGTTCTTCAATCCCGATTTTAATGTCATTGATGCCGCAATAGTACGCGACCCTGCAAAGAAAGACCTGATAATGGTGGTGAAGAACGAGAACTCGCTTCCCGCGGAAAAAAATCTTCGCATCACGAGAACAAAGAAAATAAAGAGGGGATTTCCGACAAGTGTTTCAGAGCCGATAACAGGGAAATATTGGGCAGAGGGTCCAGCTCCCTTGTTTGTAGGCGACACGCTTTACGTTTATTTTGACAAATACACTTTGGGAAGATACGGCGCGATACGCAGTGTCGACCATGGAGAAACATGGACAGACGTGTCCGACCTGACGACGTTCCCCAAAGGCATACGTCATGGAACGGCATTCAAGGTAAGCGAGGAGACTTTCCGAAAACTAACCGAGCTGTTGGGCGAATAGGTTTCTTTAATGAATGTCATTCCGACATAGACTGGAAACTTCCTGTGGCATAGCCCAATATGGTTATCACGACAACGCAGATTAAGATAAACACAATAATAGAGAAGAGGTGGATAAGTATTGTGCGTCTGATTGTCGAACGCCAGTTGAATCCGAAGAGCTGCTTGAAATCCCATACAAACAAGCCAAAAAGTGCCCACCAAGGCAAGGGATAGAACGTTGATTTCGTATTTCCAAAAATCAGGACATAAACAATGGAAGCCGCCATCATCTGCCCACTGATATACACTTGCGAGAAGAAATTCTCGGCAAGTGTTGTCGCTGGGCGGACAGGTGACTTTCTGAATACTCGCCACGAGAAGAACATAAAGAAGCAGTGAAGGCAAATGAGTTCTATTGCCTTGTGTTCGTCAAGCCATTCGGCAGTAGCCCTCACGCCATCGATAAAATCCCCAATCTTTATCACCTTACCATTAAACGTGAAAAGGATTTTCTCTGTAGGGTCTTTTTTGCCTGCCTCAGTTTTCATAAGCATCTTCTGCTCTGACACCTTTTCTCCCGCGTCCTGAACGTTGTTGCCATCTCTAATTGTTGTTACCAACGCAAAGAAGATACATAGGACAAAAAGCATCTTGACAGGCGGGAAGAACGGCATTCGTTTACCGTCAAGATAGTCACCTATCATATAGCCTGGACGTGTAAACAAATGCAACAGTGTGCGCGGCAAGCTACGGTTGCCCATACCCCAAACCTCAAGGGTTGACATCAGGGCATTCTTTACAGTGAATCGCTGCATCTTGGCACTTTGTCCGCACGAAGGACAGAAATTGCCGATATATTCGGTTTGGCAGTTGGGGCAAATCATAGTTCTTAAATGAATAATGTTTTAAAAATGAAGAATGTTTAAAAATGAAGAGTGAAGAATGAAGAATGTTTCTAAAAATAAAGAGTGAAGAGTTTAGAGTGCAAATATGCTGCGTACAATCTGCGTTTATCTCATTCTTCACTCTTCACTCTTCATTTTTCACTCTTCATTCTTCACTCTTCATTTTCTACAATGCTTTGAAGTTTTCCAAGTCGTCGGCCTTCATTGCCTTGATATAGGTGTAGTGTGCTGTACACTCTGCCTCGGCATGGCGAAGGAAGACGTTGATGCTCTTCTTGAAGAGTTCCGGTGCGCGTGTGGCATCCTCGAGAAGCAGGATAGACATGATGATGTCGGCTGTCATCTCGTAGAGGCGGCGTGCAAGGAAATCCTGAAGAGCTTGGTCATTCTGCTCCTTGACATAGTTGATGGCATCCTCATAGTTGGCGATGAGCTTTGCTATGCGGTCACGCATTGGCTGCGCACACTCGCAGATAGGACGTTCCATCATCTCCTTCATTATCGAAAGATAGGTGCCGTTGGTTATGTAGCGGATAGCAGCCACAACCTGCAACTGTGTGGTTCCTTCGTAGATGGAGAAGATACGTGCATCGCGATAGAGGCGCTGGCTCTTGTACTCCATGATGAAGCCCGAACCGCCGTGAATCTGTATGGCGTCGTAGGCATTCTGGTTGGCATACTCAGAGTTCATACCCTTTGCCAATGGTGTGAAGGCATCAGCCAGACGAGTGTATTTCTTCTGCTCCTGACGCTCCTCCGGAGTGAGTTTGCGCTCGCGGGCAATA
>SAMEA3663038__coassemble_259_pt1 | contig 18844 bp, 17 predicted proteins | sample SAMEA3663038__metabat2_low_PE_036 | metagenome-assembled genome bin SAMEA3663038 (sample SAMEA3663038) | pig gut metagenome | biome: pig gut; feature: pig-associated habitat; material: faeces | place: France | collected 2012 | reverse complement strand
CTGCTTGCTTCTGCCATTTGTGAAGAGGTGAAGCCGCTTAAGAAGCATCTCGTAAACTACGACATTGCAGTTGCCACCGATGGCACAGGCGACTATTTTACCATAGAGGAAGCCCTGTCTGCTGTTCCTGAAGGCAAAAAGACCACTATCCAACTCTTGGGTGGGGAGTGGCAGAAACCAACGGTAGATAAAGCAAAGAAAGTGAAATTTGTACTTCGTAAGGGTGCGAAATGGAAAAAAATACCTATTTTATGAGATAAAAAATGTAAAATGCTTGGTGGAATAATGACTTTTGAGTATTTTTGCAATCAAATAAATGAGATTTAATAATAACTTTTAAAAACATAAAAGAAAATGAAGAAGAAATTTATTTGTTCCGTATGCGGTTACATCTATGAGGGTGAGGCTGCTCCTGAGAAGTGTCCATTGTGTAAGGCTCCTGCATCAAAGTTCTCTGAGCTTCAGGACGACGGCGAAGCTAACTTCGCTACTGTTCATGTGCTTGGCGCTGCACGCAAGGAAGGTGCTAACGAAGAGATGATCAAGGACCTTGAGGCTCACTTCAACGGCGAGTGCACAGAGGTTGGTATGTATCTCGCTATGAGCCGTCAGGCTGACCGTGAGGGCTATCCAGAAGTAGCAGAGGCTTACAAGCGCTACGCTTTCGAAGAGGCTGAGCACGCTTCTAAGTTTGCCGAGCTCCTGGGTGATGTTCTTGGCGACACCAAGGCAAACCTTGAGGCACGTATCGCAGCAGAGAAGGGCGCATGCGAGGACAAGTTCCGCATCGCAAAGAATGCAAAGGCAGCAGGTATGGATGCTACTCACGACACTGTTCATGAGATGGCTAAGGACGAGGCTCGTCACTGCGCAGGCTTCATGGGTCTCTACAAGCGCTATTTCAAGTAAATCTTGAAATTTTGTTTCATAGGTATAATAAATAGAAGAAATTGCCGTTTCATTATTATGATGAAACGGCTTTCTTTTTTTATTCTCGCCATTGCCACACTGCTGGCTGTTTCCTGTTCTGACGAAGAGTTCTCAACAGGAAAGAGTGACCTGTTGGATTTCTCAACCGACACATTAAGAATGGACACGCTATTCAGCGGAGTGCCATCGCCAACTTATTCATTCATGGTGTATAACAATGGAGACAAAGGACTTCGCATAAGGCAGGTGAGATTGCAGAAAGGAAACCAAACAGGATTCAGAGTTAACGTAGATGGTGTTTTCCTCGACAATTCCAATGGTAGTCAGGCACAGGATTTTGAGATAAGAGGAGGCGACAGCTTGAGGGTTTTCGTGGAGCTGACTTCCTACAAGACCTATTCCGACGATCCGCAACATGTCGAGGACAATCTTCTCTTCATGCTTGAGAGTGGAACTGAACAAAGAGTCTGCCTCAGTGCCTGTACATGGGATGCAGTGGAGCTACGCAATTTTACAGTCAGTCGAGATACTACAATCATGTCAGAAAAGCCAATTGTTGTCTATGGCGGAATAAAGGTTGACAGCTGTGCCACACTCACCATTAAGTCACCCACTCGTCTATATTTTCATCCCAATGCAGGAATAGATGTCTTTGGAAAGCTTGTCGTTGAGGGAAAGGCTAATGACGAGGTTGTGTTGCGTGGAGACCGCCTCGACCACATTTTCGACTATTTGCCCTACGATCGACTAAGTGGTCAGTGGAGTGGCATACGTTTCCGTTCTTCCTCCACAGGCAATAGCATATCCTTTGCAGACATCCATAGCACCAACGATGCCATCGTCTGCGACTCTGCGGCTTTGGGCACTTGCCGACTACGGCTTGAAAACACCACACTTCACAACTGCAATGGTTATGGTCTTCGGGCTGTAAACTCCCATGTAAGTCTTGTCAACTGTCAGATTACCAACACTCTCGGCGACTGCGTATCCATGGTTGGTGGAAGACTTGAACTTACCTATTGCACAGTGGCACAGTTCTATCCTTTCAGTGTAAATCGTGGTGCGGCAATAAGTTTCGGCAACACTCTCAATGGTGTTGTCTTGAATGAACGTGGATCGCTCATTTGCGTCAACACTGCTTTTACTGGATACGCCGAGGATGTTGTCATGGGCGACTCCTTGTCGTTCGACTACCATTTCCTCAACTGCCTATTGCGCACTCCTGCTGTTTCAGACAGCCTGCGTTTCCAAAATGTTATTTTTGAATCGCCTAAGGATTCTATTCAGGGTGAGAAGCATTTCCGCCTTGTGGATATAGACCTGCAGGACTATGACTTCCATCTCGATTCCCTTTCCACACTTCGTGGCAAGGCTATGCCTGTTGATGGAATAACTGACAATAGGGATGGCACACTTCGTGGCGACACACTCAATATCGGATGCTATTAGAAATTGGCAAACGTAAGCGGCATAAGGTTTTCTATTCCGTCAATGATGTAAACCTTATCCGTGCCATAGAGTAATATCCTTAACTTTCTATTGTAGCGCGTTTCCGTTTCCACCATTGCCTGTCGGCAAACTCCACACGGACTTACAGGCTCTTTTAGCAACCCTTCACCGTCGCGTGCTGCAATGGCAATGGCGGTTATTGCCACCTCTGGACACCTCGCCCCAGCTGCAAAAAGTGCTGACCTTTCGGCGCACATAGTCACACCGAATGCCGCGTTTTCCTGATTGCAACCTACCACTGTCTCGCCGTTTTCAAGTCTTATGGCTGCTCCTACGCAGAACTTGGAATAGGGAGAGTAAGATTTCTTTGTCTGGGCAATGGCACACTCTATGAGCTGCACGTCTTCTACCTGCAGTTCGTCCATCTGAGCTACCAAAATAGTAGATGATATAGTCTTAGCTTCCATAATAATCCTAATTTTCTTGCAAAATTAATAAAAAAGTTACTTACTATGACTTTTTTTGAGTATTTTTGCACGTCTTAAACAAGAATTTCGATGAAAAAACTCATATTCCTTCTTGCGTTGCTCCTTAACGCACTTTTTGCTGCCGGACAGATGAAGTGGAACTCCACATACCAGCAGTACATAAACCAATACAAAGATCTTGCCATAGAGCAGATGAAGAAATACCGCATACCTGCGAGCATCACTCTCGCGCAGGGAGTGTTTGAGTCGGGAGCGGGAAGAAGTGAACTGGCACGCAAGGGAAACAATCATTTTGGTATAAAGTGTCATGGTTGGCAGGGACGCACTGTACACGCCGACGACGACGAGCGCAATGAATGTTTCCGTGCCTACGACAATGCCTACCAGAGCTACGAGGACCATTCGCGCTTTCTTGTCAACGGTCAACGCTACCGCAAACTGTTCAGCTTAAGCACAACAGACTACAAGGGATGGGCTCGAGGTCTTAAGGCTGCAGGCTATGCCACCAATCCGCGCTATGCTGACAAGCTGATAGAACTGATCGAACTCTATAAGCTCCACCAATATGACAAGGCGAAGCACTACGACCGCTTCATGGCTTCTGCAACTAAGGATGTTGCCACCGATGGTAAGTTGCATCCCATCTATAAGTTTAACAATAACTACTATCTCAAGGCACGACGTGGCGACACCTTCAAGTCCATTGGTAAAGAAGTGGGAATAAGTTACCGAAAATTGGCGAAATACAACGAGCGTGAAAAGCGCGACGTTCTTCAGGAAGGAGACATTGTCTATCTGAAGAAGAAAGCCAAGAAAGCGCCAAAGGACTACAAGGGTCGCCTGCACTATGTGCGTTCAGGTGAGTCAATGTACTCCATTGCACAACTCTACGGCATCCGACTAAAGTATCTTTACAAGCTCAACCGTATGTCGCCAGACGATACAATAAGTGTTGGACAGGGATTAAGACTCCGATAACCCTCCTGTCACTCTCCCCTAATGGCAGAGAGTGTCCAGTTTTTGAAGAAGTCAACGACCTTTTTCTTGTCGTACCCATCGCCTTGCTCCAAGTAGGCAGAGTTCTGTATGTGCAACACCGAACCGTCGGGATTTAGAATCACAATTACAGGAAATCCGAAACGTCCTGCGTTTCCGAGCCTTTTGCTCACCTTCTGAGCCTGTGAGTCGTTGCGCGACTTGTAGTTTACATGGATATAGACAAAGTTGTCGTTAACAATTTTGTCTATATCCTTGTCTTCTGTAATGAACTGTGCGAATTTCAAACACCATCTGCACCAGTTGCCGCCGAGCTGACAAGCCACCAGTTTGTTTTCCGCCTTTGCCTTTTCCAAAGCTTGGTCTATTTGTGCAAACGGGTCTATGGAGTCGTCATACACCTTCTGCTGTGCTAACACCGTGATGAAAGTCATCATCATCGAGATAATCAATAATTGTCGTTTCATATCCTTTTTTATCATTAGAAGATGTTTTCTGATTTAATAATAGTCTTTGGACTTACATTGTTCTCAATGCAGCAAGCAGTTCCTGGTTTTCCGTCTTTGTGCCTATTGTTATACGCAGGCAACCGTTACACAGATGAACACTGTTGCGGTTGCGGACAATAATGCCACGGTCAACGAGATATTCGTAGGTCTTGCGTGCATCATCAACCTCCACAAGCACGAAATTGGCGTCCGTAGGATAAACCTTTCGGCAGATGGGCAGTACCTTTATGGCATCAACCACACGGCTGCGCTCCAATAGTATTGTGCGCACCCATTTATCAACCTCGTATGGGTCGGCGAGAAGTTCAAGAGCCTCACGCTGGGTGAGTGCATTGACGTTGTAGGGATATTTAACCTTGTTAAGAATGTCTATGATATCCTTTGACGCAAACGCCATTCCAAGCCTTATGCCAGCACTTCCCCATGCCTTGCTCATGGTGTTGAGCACCACGATATTAGGATATTTTGAAAGCTCTGTGCGGAAAGGCTTCTGACTGCTAAAGTCGCAGTAAGCCTCGTCAACAACTACAAGTCCCTCAAAGTCCTTCAGAATCTTCTCTATTGCACCACGGTCGAGTGCGTTCCCGGTGGGATTGTTTGGCGAGCATAGCCAAATCACCTTCGTGTGGTTGTCACAGGCAGCAAGGATATTGTCGGCGTTGAGCGAGAAATCTTCGTTCAGCGACACCGTGCGATATTCCACATCGTTTATGTCGGCACATACCTTGTACATACCGTATGTGGGGTCCATGGCAACAACGTTGTCCACCTTAGGCTCTGTGAAACAGCGATACATGAGGTCTATTGCCTCATCGCTGCCGTTGCCGAGAAAAATGCAGTCCTCCGCCACTCCCTTCACCTTAGCCAACTGTTTTTTTACCTCAAGTTGCAGAGGGTCTGGATAGCGGTTTAGTGGACCATTATATGGGTTTTCGTTTGCGTCGAGATACACCTTGGCGTTTCGTCCGCTGAACTCGTTTCTGGCACAGCTGTATGGTGCCAAGTTCCAGATATTCTCTCGCGTAAGTTCTTTCAGTTCTTTCATCGTTCAACTTCTTTAATTCTTACTGTCATTGCCTGCTTGTGTGCGTCGAGCGACTCTGCGGCAGCCATTGCCTCCACGGCATGTCCAATACGGCGTATTCCCTCTTCAGTGAGGTGCTGGAAGGTTATCTTGCGGCAGTAGCTGTCGAGATTTACTCCGCTGTATGCCGTGGCATAGCCATGGGTTGGCAGTGTGTGGTTGGTGCCGCTTGCGTAGTCGCCGGCACTCTCGCAGGCATATTTCCCAAGGAACACACTTCCTGCGTTGACTACCTTTTGCGAAAGCTCGGCGTAAGAGCTGGTCTGCAGTATGAGATGCTCCGGGGCATAGGTGTTTGACAGTTCCATTGCCTCGTCTTCAGAGGCAACCACAACAATCTTACTGTTGTCCAAAGCCTTTGCCGCCATATCGCGACGGGGCAGTAAGTTAAGCTGACGTTCCACTTCAGCTTCCACCAACGAAGCCATTGTTTCAGAGGTGGTTATCATCAGTACTTGGGAGTCAATCCCGTGTTCTGCCTGCGACAATAGGTCAGCAGCCACAAACTCTGCATTGGCATTGGCATCAGCAATGACACACACTTCCGAAGGTCCTGCCGGCATGTCGATAGCCACATCGTGGAGGCTTACCTGTTGCTTTGCTGCCATTACATACTGGTTTCCCGGACCGAATATTTTGTATACCTTAGGCACCGACTCTGTGCCATAAGCCATGGCACCAATTGCCTGTACTCCACCAGCCTTGAAAATCTTGCTCACCCCTGCCGTTCGTGCTGCCACGAGTATTGCGGGGTTCACCTTTCCGTTGCGTCCTGGAGGCGTGCAGAGCACTATTTCCTTGCAGCCAGCTATCTTCGCTGGAGTGGCGAGCATGAGTACGGTGCTGAAGAGTGGGGCAGTGCCACCTGGGATGTATAGACCAACACGCTCTATAGCCACGCTTTTCTGCCAGCACTCCACACCAGGTTGTGTCTCCACTCTCACCTCGTTGAATTGCTGTGCCTCGTGGAATGTCTTTATGTTAGAATGAGCAAGTCGGATGGCGTCCTTCAGCTGTGCATCTACGAGATTCTCAGCCTCGTCTATTTCCTCAGCTGTTACGGCAAGAGAGTCAAGTTCTGCCTTGTCGAATTTCAACTCATATTCCCTCACTGCCTCGTCGCCTCGTGCCTTTACTTCGTCGAGCACAGACTTTACCGTTGCAGTGAGTTCTGACACGTCGAGGTGTGGGCGTCTGATTATCGACGCCCAATCCTCGCGTTTTGGGTATTTGATGGTTATCATAAAATCATTTTTTCTATTGGTGTGACAAGAATGCCCTGTGCACCCATTTCCTTCAGTTTTCCGATGATTTCCCAGAAGCGCTTCTGGTCGAGCACGGTGTGAACGGAGCACCATTCGTCGTCGGCAAGTGGTATGATTGTAGGACTCTTAAGACCAGGAAGAACGTCGATGATATCTTTCAGTCGTGCCTTTGGTGCATTCATGCGTACATACTTCTTGTCTTCGGCGCTTCGCACTGCCTCAAAACGGAAGAGCATCTCCTGCAGTGTCTTACGCTTTTCCTCGTCCATGTTGTGATTGCCTATGAGCAAAGCCTCGCTCTGCATCACCACCTCAACCTCACGCAGGTTGTTGCTGACGAGGGTAGATCCGCTGCTGACGATGTCGAAGATGGCGTCGGCGAGTCCAATTCCAGGAGAAATCTCCACACTGCCCGTTATGACGTGAATCTCCGTTTTTATGCCGTGATTTTCCATAAAATGTCGAAGTATGCCAGGATATGATGTTGCAATCTTCTTTCCGTTGAACCACTCAAGGCCATTATATTCTATTTCCTTGGGAATTGCCAACGAGAGGCGGCATTTGCTGAATCCCAATCGTGAGATTATCTCAGCGTCCTCGCCACGCTCCACAAACTCGTTCTCGCCAACGACACCGATGTCGGCAACACCTGTTGCCACACTCTGCGGAATATCGTCGTCGCGGAGGTAGAGCACCTCCAGGGGAAAGTTTGACGACTGCACCAGCAGTGTGCGTTTGCTTGAACTGATTTTGATGTCTGCTTCTGCGAGCAGATTCATGGTGTCCTCGAAAAGACGACCTTTAGACTGTACTGCTATTCGTAACATACTTTAATTTTATTATATATTTTGAAAATCACGATGCAAAATTACGAATTAATGATAGAATGTGCAAGAAAATCACTACTTTTGCACCCAAAAAATAGCATTTTGTTGATTATTGGCATTAAAAACAGGCAAAAATTGTGCATTTTTGGGACAGTGACCCTTCTTTTGGGCTTCATTGTCTGTTTGGTTTCGTGCTCGTCTAACAGGCAGGAAAAGGTGGTGACACCGTGGGGAGAGATAAACGACTCCATTCCCGACAACGACGATTTCGACCTCGACCAGATTGTTGCCAATGGCGAGATGATTGTCGTTACGATAAGCGGACCAACCACATACTATGACCACCGTGGTCGCCAGCTCGGACTACAATACATGATGGTACAGCGATATGCTGAGAAGATTGGTGTCGGAGTGCGTGTGGAGTTGTGTCGTGACACTATGGAGATGGTGAGCCGACTTGTTGCAGGCGATGTTGACATAGTTGCTTATCCGCTGAGAAAATCCGATATTAGGCTGCCTAAAGACAGTCTGGACAAGATAGTGTTTTGCGGAGCGGGCAACGACTCTATTGGTCAATGGACAGTGAACAAGGATAAAAAGAGGCTGGCAAAGTCGCTCAACGAGTGGTACACCCCGAAGATAATGGCTGAGGTGAAGAAAGAGGAGGACTTCCTGCTCAGCACGCGGAGTGTGGTGCGCCATGTCTATGCGCCAATGTTAAACAAGAAAGGTGGCGTGATTTCTCGTTATGATGCGCTGTTCATGACCTACTGCCAACCCATACGCTGGGATTGGCGACTTATGGCAGCCCAATGCTATCAGGAATCCACTTTCGACCCACAGGCACGTTCGTGGGCTGGAGCCCTCGGACTGATGCAGATAATGCCTGCAACGGCAGACATGCTCGGACTTCCACGCGACAAGATTCACGACCCGGAGAGCAACATTGCGGCAGCGGCAAAATATCTCGGACAGCTTGAGGCAAAGTTCAGCGACATTCCCTCTCGCTACGAGAAGATGAACTTCGTGCTCGGCAGCTACAACGGTGGCTATCACCACATACGCGATGCAATGGCACTGACAGAGAAATATGGAGGCAATCCCCACTCTTGGGCTGACGTAAGCCAGTATGTGCTTAAACTCAGCAATCCGCAATTCTACCGCGACCCAGTTGTAAAATATGGCTATATGCGTGGAACGGAAACGGAGGACTATGTGAGAAAGATTCGCCAGCGATGGGACTCTTATAAGGGAGTGAAAAGTCCACGTACGGGCTATTCAAACATGATACCTCAAAAAGCAAAGAAACACAAGAAGAAATATGACGTTTAGTATTACTATGGTGGCTGGTGCCAGACCCAATTTCATAAAACTGGCACCCTTGGCTTGGGCAGTCAACAAGGCAAGGGAAAATGGAGAAGACATAGACTGCAAGTTGGTTTATGTGGGAAAGCAGGACGACACCACACTGGAACCCTCGCTCTTCAACGATCTGCAGATAAAGAGTCCCGACGTGTTCCTCGGAGTGGATTGCGAAAGCCTCAACGAACTGACTGGTCAGACAATGGGAGCTTTCGACCGTTATCTCAACTCGGTTAAGACAGATGCCGTAATAGTGGTTGACGACCTCGCCTCCACCATGGCGGTGGCAATAGTGTGCAAGAAACGTGGGATAAAGTTAGCTCACCTCGTGGCAGGAACACGATCGTTCGACTTTTCCATGCCTAAGGAGGTTAACCGCCTCGTTATTGACGGACTCAGCGACCTTCTCTTCACTGCAGGAGCCGGCGCAAGCAGCATTGCAAGCCGTGAGGGTGCAGAGTTGCAGAAAGTCTATATGGTGGGAAACATCATCATCGACACGCTCCGCAGGAATTATTCGCGATTCACACGCCCTCAGTGTCTCCACACTCTCGGAGCTGCTGATGGTGAATACATAGTGTTCACTATCAACCGCAAGGCACTTCTGGCCAATGGCGACTATCTGCGCACCATGTTGGAAACACTTTCGGAAAAGGCTGGCAACACTCCTGTCGTTGCCCCATTGCGTGGATTGTCACGAGAGACCATAGCACCGCTTGTTGCCGACAAGCCAAACATTCATATTGTGGAAAGCATGGGCTATCTCAACTTCGGCTATCTCACCTCCCATGCCAAGGGAATAGTTACCGACTCTGGCAACATTGCCGAGGAGGCGACCTTCAACAACATTCCCTGCATCACGCTCAACGACTACACGGAGCATATAGAGACAGTGAGCCAGGGAACAAACGTTCTCGTGGGCTACAACATCGCCAAACTACAGTCGGCACTGTCGGACATGGTGAAGGGGGAATGGAAAAACTCGTCGCTTCCTGACCGATGGGACGGACGCACTGCCGACCGCATACTCCAGATTGTGAGAGGGGAGTGAGGGTTTATTCAAACACTTCCTCTATGTCGTTCACGTCGGTTACGTCTATCTCGCTTGTCTCACAGGGATTGTAGCCTTCGGGCAGGTCAAACACCGCGCCCTCGCTGTAGCCGAGGCGACTGTCGCTGAACACGCGTCGCATATAGTTTGCCCATATAGGCAACGCCATTGTAGCGCCTTGTCCCATCTGCATCGAGTCGAAGTGGATGTCGCGGTCGTCGCCTCCCACCCACACTCCACTGACGAGTGTAGGCGTGAAGCCCATAAACCATGCGTCGCTGTTGTTGTTCGTCGTTCCTGTCTTCGCTGCTATCTCACCCGTGAAGTTGTATTTGTAGCGCAGTCGGCTCGCCGTTCCTCCGTCCACCACACCTTTCAGCATATATAGCATCTTGTTGGCGCTCTCCTCGCTTATCACCTCGTTCATGCGTGGCTGGAACTGAGCTATCACGTTGCCCTCGTTGTCCTCTATCTTTGTAACGAAGAGCGGGGCGCAGCGTATGCCGTGGTGTAGGCGCTCACCATCTCAGCCACCGTGAGGTCGCAAGGTCCGAGACAGAGCGACATCGATGGATGAATGTCAGGATTGTTAAACCCATATTCCCTCAGCAGAGTCACGAAAGCCTGTGGGCTCAGTTTGCTCATCAGGTATGCCGTTATCCAGTTGTTCGATTGTGCCAGTCCCCATTTCAGAGTCACCATTTCTCCGTATCTGCGTCGGCTTGAATTGCGCGGAGTCCACTGCTGTCCTGCAACGATGTATGTCTGCTGTACGTTAGGAGCGAGGTCGCAAGGCGAAAAACCGTTCTCCATTGCAAGTGAATAGAGGAAAGGCTTTATGGTGGAACCCACCTGTCGTCGTCCGTCCATACACATGTCGTAGTTGAAGTGTATGAAGTTCATGCCTCCCACGTATGCCTTCACAGCTCCGTTTTGTGGCGACATGCTCATGAATCCGCAGCGCAGGAACGACTTGTAGTATTTTATCGAGTCGATTGGGGTCATCGTGGTGTCCACCTCGCCATGGTAGGTGATGATGCTCATCTTTGTTGGTGTGTGGAACGCTTTGTGTATCTCGTCGTACGAAGCTCCCTGTTCCTTCATCACACGCCATCTCTCGCTCTGCTTCACCGATCGTCCCAGTATGTCGTTATACTGCTTCTTCGTCAGGTTGCCGGAGTAGGGCGCGTTGCTCTTGCCGCGGTTCTCGCGGTTGAAGGCAGGCTGCAGATATTTCACCACATGTTCGTCAACAGCTTCCTCGGCATAGCGTTGCATACGCGAGTCGATAGTGGTATAAACCTTCAGTCCGTCGGTATAGACGTTGTATGTCTGTCCGTTCTTCTTCGTGTTCTTGTTGCACCATCCGTAGAGCGGGTCGTTATACCAGTTTATTGAGTCCTGATGGTATTTTGCCATGTTCCACGACGGGTAGTTGCTTCTCTCCGGACGTTTCGCCATAAGGTATCTGCGGAGGAAATCGCGAAAATATGCCGCAATTCCGTCTTTGTGGTCTGCCACGTGGAAGTTTAGGTTCAGAGGTCGTGGCGCGTATGTCTCGTATTCTGCCTCGGTCAGGTAACCAGCCTTCACCATTTGTCTCATCACCACATTTCTCCTCTCACGGCATCTTTCAGGATTGCGCACAGGGTTGAAATACGAGGGGTTCTTGCACAGTCCTATCAGTGTTGCGGCTTCCGTCACACTAAGGTTCTTCGGTTCCTTTCCGAAATAGGTGTTTGCCGCCGTTTTTATACCCACTGCATTGTGGAGGAAGTCGAAATAGTTGAGATACATGGCTATTATCTCGTCCTTGGTGTAGTTGCGTTCCAACTGCACTGCAATCACCCATTCTATTGGCTTTTGCAGGACACGCTCCGTCACGCTTGCCGCCTTGTCCGAGTAGAGCTGCTTGGCAAGCTGCTGCGTAATGGTGGATCCTCCTCCAGCGTTCTTCTGTCCCATTAAGCCTCGCTTCACGATGGCTCTTGCCAGTGCCTTGAAGTCTATTCCCGAATGGTCATAGTAGCGCACGTCTTCCGTTGCCACCAGTGCCTTGACGAGCGCCGGCGACAGTTGGTCGTAATCCACGCAGATGCGGTTTTCCTTGTTGTAGTTCCATGTTCCCATCAGTTTTCCGTCGGCAGAATACACCTGTGTGGCAAACCTGTTGATGGGATTCTGCAGGTCCTCCACTGGTGGCATATAGCCAATCCACCCTTCGGCAATGGCATAGAAAGCACCTATTGCGACCAACACAGAAACTATGAGTAATGTCCATAGGAAACGGACAAAAGTTTTAGCCATAATAGTCAATTTTTTGCTCTTTTAGTCGTTTTCAACGGCAAAATTACTCGTTTTTATCCATATAAAGAAGAAAATTTGCTTTTTTCTCGCTTTTTTATTCGATAAATCCAAAAATATATGTACCTTAGCGGTCGAAAAAGAATTAATTATTACAATTCGAGATGGAAAAACATAATTTTGTGACCATAGCCAATCTCACACGAGAGAAGATTCTCTACATGATAGAGATGGCTCAGGAGTTTGAGAGGCATCCCAACAGGGAACTGCTCAAAGGTAAGGTAGTGGCGACCCTGTTCTTCGAGCCGTCAACACGAACAAGGCTAAGTTTTGAAACAGCTGCCAATCGTCTCGGCGCAAGGGTTATCGGATTTGCCGATCCAAAGATTACCAGCGGAACGAAAGGTGAGACACTGAAGGACACCATACTCATGGTGTCGAACTATGCCGACGTCATCGTGATGCGCCACCACATAGAGGGCGCGGCACAATACGCCAGCGAGGTGGCACCAGTGCCTATCGTCAATGCTGGCGACGGAGCTCACCAGCATCCCTCACAGTGCATGCTCGACCTTTATTCCATCTACAAGACTCAGGGTACGTTAGAAAATCTCAACATCTATCTTGTCGGCGACCTGAAATATGGCAGAACTGTACACTCGCTCATTATGGCAATGCGCCATTTCAACCCAACCTTCCATTTTGTTGCTCCAAAGGAACTTGCCATGCCTAACGAATACAAGATCTATTGTCGCGAGCATGGCATCAGTTTCCAGGAACATACCGCTTTCAACGAGAAAATCATTGCCGATGCCGACATATTATATATGACGCGCGTGCAAAAGGAGCGTTTCAGCGACCTTATGGAATACGAGCGCGTGAAGAATATCTACATCCTCCGTGCAGACATGCTTGGCAACGCAAAGCCAAACATGAAGATACTGCATCCGCTGCCACGAGTGAACGAGATTGCCTACGACGTTGACAACGACCCACATGCCTACTACATTCAGCAGGCTGGCAACGGTCTATACGCACGTCAGGCCATCTTCTGCGACGTGCTCGGCATTTCGCTCGACGAGGTGAGGAACGACAAGACGATAATTAATTGAGTTGACGAATTATGGCAAAAAACGAGATAATGGTGACTGCCATTGAGAATGGAACAGTCATCGACCACATACCAACAGAAAAGACCTATGAGGTGGCAAGCCTGCTGCACCTTGAACAACTTACCACGCCTGTCACCATAGGCTGCAACTATCGTTCAAAGAAGATAGGACGCAAGGGCATCATAAAGGTGGCAGACAAGTTTTTCACCGACGAGGAAATCTCACGCCTCTCCGTTGTGGCACCAAACGTTGTGCTCAACATCATCAAAGACTATGAGGTGGTGGAGAAAAAAACCGTCATCACACCCGACGAACTGCGTGGAATAGTGAAGTGTAACAATCCAAAGTGCATCACCAACAACGAGCCGATGTCAACACTTTTCCACGTGGTTGACAAAGAGCGAGGCACGCTGAGATGCCACTACTGCGAGAAAGAACAGGATATCACGAAAGTAAAACTCATTTAAATCTTATAAGAAATGAAAAGAGATCAACAGATTTTTGACCTTATCGAGCGCGAGCATCAGCGCCAACTGAAAGGCATTGAGCTTATCGCATCAGAAAACTTCGTTAGCGACCAGGTGATGGAAGCCATGGGTTCCTACCTCACAAACAAGTATGCCGAGGGCTACCCTGGAAAACGATACTACGGCGGATGTCAGGTTGTTGACGAAGTGGAGCAACTTGCCATCGACCGTGTAAAGCAGCTCTTCGGTGCAGAGTATGCCAACGTGCAGCCTCACTCTGGAGCACAGGCTAATGCCGCAGTGTTGCTCGCCGTGTTGCAGCCAGGAGACACGTTTATGGGGCTTAACCTCGCCCATGGCGGACACCTCTCTCACGGTTCTGCCGTCAACACATCGGGTATTCTCTACAAGCCTGTAGGCTACGACCTCAACAAGGAGACAGGACGTGTTGATTACGACGAGATGGAGCGTCTCGCCATCGAGAACAAGCCAAAGCTCATCATCGGTGGTGGTTCTGCCTACAGCCGTGAATGGGACTACAAGCGTATGCGCGAGATTGCCGACAAGGTGGGAGCACTGCTTATGATAGACATGGCTCACCCTGCAGGTCTCATTGCTGCCGGACTGCTTGACAATCCTGTAAAGTATGCACACATCGTAACATCTACAACTCACAAGACCCTCCGTGGTCCACGTGGCGGTATCATCCTCATGGGCAAGGACTTTGAGAATCCTTGGGGATTGAAGACTCCAAAGGGCGTGGTGAAGATGATGAGCCAGCTGCTCAACTCTGCTGTGTTCCCAGGTCAGCAGGGTGGACCTCTCGAGCATGTTATCGCTGCCAAGGCAGTTGCCTTCGGCGAGGCTCTCCAGCCAGAGTTCAAGGAGTGGGCACTGCAGGTGAAGAAAAATGCAGCCGTGCTTGCTGAGGAACTCGTTAAGCGTGGATTCACCATCGTCAGCGGCGGTACCGACAACCACTCCATGCTTGTTGACCTCCGCTCCAAGTATCCTGACCTCACAGGTAAGGTGGCAGAGAACGCCCTTGTTGCCGCTGACATCACCGTTAACAAAAACATGGTGCCATTCGACTCCCGTAGCGCGTTCCAGACAAGCGGTATCCGCCTCGGAACTCCTGCCATTACCACTCGCGGTGCTAAGGAAGACCTCATGGTGCTCATCGCCGAACTCATAGAGGAAGTGCTCAACGACCCGGAGAACGAGCAGGTTATAGCAAGTGTTCGCGCCCGCGTGAACGAGACAATGAAGAACTATCCGCTCTTCGCTTACTAATAATAAGGGGTTTGAACAATTCAAATCCCTCCAAGTTAACAGTTAACGTTAACGCTTTTCCCATCTTGGCTATGAAAGCCAAAGTCGCAATTTTTGCAGTTTCACGGGATGAAAGTTTTTTTCTTCGCGAGAAAAAAACAACGTCTGAAACAATCTTTAGAGGGAAAGGGCGTTAACGTTGACTGTTATCGTTAACTGTTATCGTTAACTGTTTTTTTTCCTAAAAATTTGGTGGGTTCGGAAAATTGTTGTACCTTTGCAGCCGTGATTGGTTCACCACAGGTGATTAAATGGGAACGGGGTGAGAATCCCCGACAGTCCCGCTGCTGTGAATGGCCTTTATAGGGTTGGAACATATAATGTCACTGACAGACAACGTTCGGGAAGACGTTCCAACATGGCTAAAGTCAGAAGACCTGCCGTCACACGATTATTTCATTCGCCTTCGAGGAAAAGGGGATGGAGAAACAATTTTTTTGTTATTGATATTGAAAAAGTGCATTAGACAGGCAGCTTTGGCTGTCGCAATGTGTAGTGTGAATGGTGTGGAGGCTCAGGACTCCCTGCGCACACAGAGTATCGAAGAGGTTGTGGTCACGGCAGACAGAAGCCGAAGGTCCAACGTCTTTGAGACTACTCCCGTGCAGTCGCTTAGCGGCGACGATATAAGAATGCTGGGAATGCAGAACCTCGCCGACGCGGTGAAGAAATTTGCAGGCACAGCGGTGAAAGACTACGGTGGCATTGGAGGTATGAAGACAGTGTCGGTGAGAAATCTTGGCGCACAACATACGGCAGTGAGCTACGACGGTGTAACCATGAGCAACACCCAGGCAGGGCAGATAGACATAGGAAGGCTCTCGCTGGACAACGTAGGACTACTCTCCATGGCAGTGGGGCAGGGGAGCGACATAATGCAGTCGGCAAGACACTATGCCTCTGCAGCCGTACTCTCCATAACTACCGAACAACCTCATCTCGACAAGGGAGAGAGCCAATGGCGAATAGGACTCTCGGCAGGATCGTGGGGACAGGTGAATCCGAAACTGCGCTACTGGCAGGGATTGGGAAAAGGAACCACGGCAACATTCGACGCAGACTTTATGAGAGCCGACGGAAACTATCCCTTCACGCTGAAAAACGGAACGGAGGTGACAGAACAACGCCGAAACAACTCCGACATAAGCCAGTGGCACATTGAGGGAAACATTCTGCAGCAGTGGTCGGACAGCAGCCGGCTGGCTGTGAAGGCATACTTCTACCGTTCGGAACGAGGACTCCCAGGCAGCGTCATTCTCTATAACGACAAGTCTGAAGAACGTCTCTGGGACGAGAACTTCTTCGCCCAGACAACCTACGAAAAGGCACTCGGAAAACAGTGGCGACTTGCCCTGAGAGGAAAATACACCCACTCGTGGAACCGATATGAGGACACCGACGTGAAATATGCCAATGGAAAGACCGTGCAGACAAACCGCCAGGACGAATACTATGCCTCGGCAACTCTCGGATGGAAGCCGCTGAAATGGCTGGAAATGGCTGTGGCAGAGGACGTGGCATTCAACAAACTGCACACCACGGTGAACGGCAGTCCCAATCCGCTCCGCTTCACGTCGCTCTCGGCATTGGCGGCAAAGGCACGCTGGGGCAGGCTGACAGTGGAAGCCAACCTCGTGGCAACATTTGCCAAGGAAAGCCTCACCGAGAGCGAGATATACGCCATAAAGACTCCCGACGACCGCAAGAAGCTCTCGCCGTCGATCTCAATGAATTTCCGTGTGTTACCCGACGAGGCGCTGTATGTCAGGGCATTGGTGAAGCAGACATTCCGAATGCCTACGTTCAACGACCTCTACTACCTGCAGATAGGCAACACCTCGCTGCGACCGGAGAATGCCAACGAGTATGGCTTGGGAATGACATGGAACTCACGCCGTTGGGGCATATTGAAATATGTCACACTGACCGTTGATGGCTATTATAATAATGTGACCGACAAAATCGTGGCTTTCCCTTCCACCTACGTCTGGAAGATGGTCAACTTCGGCAAGGTGGAGGCAAAGGGGCTTGACGCTACCGTCGGCACAGAACTGGACGTGGCAAGGGGCTTCGGACTTGCCGCCTCGGCAACGCTAACGCTACAAGACGCCAAGGACAAGACCGAAGGCAGCGCCACCTACGGTTCGCAACTGCCATATACGCCCAAGACCAGCGGCGGACTGTCTGCCATGCTTTCCACACCGTGGATCAACATTGGCTACACTGCCACAGGACAAGGCAAACGCTACTCGCTGGCGCAGAACACACGGCAGTATCAGCTCGATGCCTATATGGAACACTCGCTGAGCCTGTCGCGCCAACTGAACATCAAAAGGGTAGGGGAACTGACCCTCCAGATCACGCTCCACAACCTCACCGACAAGCAGTATGAGATAATCAAGTATTATCCGATGCCGGGGAGAAGCGTGACGGCAAAAGCTGTTATAGAATTAAAGGATTAAAGGATTAAAGAATTAAAGTATTAAAATATTAAAGTATTAAAATATTATTGACATGAAATTTAGAAGTATTTTTCTCTCCGCATTGTGCGGACTCGCTGTTTCGGCAGCAATGACATCTTGTAGTGACGACGATGGGTACGATCCATTTGAATACGGGTCGAAGATAGCATTGCCACAACATCGTGGCTATGTTCTCAACGAGGGTTCATACCAAAAAAACAATGCCTGTATTTCCTTCTTCGACGCAGTTGCCGACACCACAACATCAAAGGAGTATGACCTGTTCTACGTGCAGAACGGAAAGAACCTTGGCGACACCGGACAGGACATCATCACTTATAAGGACAACGTATATGTGATTGTCTATGGCTCTAACTACATCGTCAAACTCAACAAGTCTGGAGTGGAGCAGTGCCGTCACAGCTTTGCCGAAAATCATGGTCAGCCTCGCTATGCAGTGGCTGTGGACGACATGATTTATGTAACAACCGTTGGTGGCTATGTAGTAAGACTCAATGCCAGCGACCTCTCGCTCAATGCCGACTGCATCGTGGGCAAGACTCCTGAGCACATCGACGAGGAAGACGGAATCCTCTATGTGGCAATAGGCAATTCCTACGACTATTCATCAACAAGCAACAAGTTTGCCATCATCGACACCAAGAACTTCAACGACAGCAACGTAAAGACAGTTGACGTGATGAAAAACACTCAGGTTGTGGTGGCTAACGACAACTATGTCGCAGTGCAGGGCTATGGTGACGACTGGACAAACACTCCTCTGTGGATCTACAACATCAAGAGCGGCAAGGCTGTTGACACCGGCGAGTTTGCAACATATGTAGCTGAGGTTGACGGAACCGACAAGTTCTTCTGCGTTTATTCAAAAACCGACTGGAACACATATCAGACAACAAATACATATTTCTACTACGACCCAGTGAAGAACACAAAGGAGGACATAACCTCAAAGGTTGTGGCGTTCAACAAAGACTTGGCAAGCAGCAGCATCTACGGAGTGTCTAAGGGCAAGGACGGTTCTGTATATATCTTGCAGACCCTCTATAGTGGTGGCAACGGTACTATCTACCACTTCACAAATAACTTCGCAAACTGCAAGAGCTTCACCTCTTGGGGACAGAACCCAAAGAAGGTCGTGTTGGTTGACTAATAAGTAACTCAAGTTTCTGAAGTTACTAAACCGCC
>SAMEA3663038__coassemble_257_pt1 | contig 18906 bp, 20 predicted proteins | sample SAMEA3663038__metabat2_low_PE_036 | metagenome-assembled genome bin SAMEA3663038 (sample SAMEA3663038) | pig gut metagenome | biome: pig gut; feature: pig-associated habitat; material: faeces | place: France | collected 2012 | reverse complement strand
GTAGATGATCATGTCGGCATGGCTGTCGCAGAGCAAGGAGGGACGAAGACGGTCCTGCCAGTAGTCGTAGTGTGTGAGGCGTCTCATTGATGCCTCTATTCCACCAAGAACCACTGGAACATCAGGGAAGAGTTGCTTGAGAATATGTGTATATACTATGGTAGGATATTCCGGACGCATGTCGTGCCTTCCGTCAGGACTGTAGGCATCCTCAGACCGTAGTCGTCGATTGGCTGTATATTTGTTTACCATAGAGTCCATACAGCCTGGAGCTATGCCAAAGAAGAGACGTGGCTTCCCCAACTTCTTGAAGTCGCGGAAGTCGCCGTGCCAGTCGGGTTGTGGAACTATGGCAACCTTATACCCAGCCGCCTCAAGAGTTCTGCCTATTACGGCAGCTCCGAAGGAGGGATGGTCAACGTAAGCGTCTGCAGAGAAGAGTATTACGTCCAATGAATCCCAACCTCTTATGTCGAGTTCCTTCCTTGTTGTTGGCAGGAAGTCGGAGAGTTTGTATTCTTTCATTCTTCTCCTTCCTTCTTCTCTTCACCGCTTCTGTCGTCCATCCACTTTATGTAGAGAAGAACGAGTTGTTGCAGACCGAATGCCTTCATGTTTTGATGATAGATGACATCAAGGCAAAGGTCGAGCAAGTCATTGTCTTTAAGAGTATCGGTCTCGAGCATTGCCCGGATATTTAACTTCAGTTTGTCGAGAACCTGCTCATCTACGAATCCGTTGCTGTCGATGAGTCCGCGGAAGAGCTGATGTTTCTCTATCGTCTCAAGATGTTTATCACTGATGTCGATGCTTCTTGTTCCTGATGGGTTTGACTGAATTTTATACATATTTTTTTTCTTATTTAAGTTTCTGAAGTACTCTTTGTTTTCCAAATTTCTTAACTACCAACAATCTCCATTGCATGTGAAAGTTGAGCTATTTTACCAAAAAGTCGAGGAATCCTCTCATAATGTCTTTTTGCTTCTGAGCATTTGTGATGCACTCAAATGGCACTCCAAAGGCGATGGCACGGTAGTCGCTTCCAGAATAAGCCGTTGCCGCTGCCTGGCCATTAGAGTAGGCGAGGGTAGCGAAGGCTGGCGATACCGGGACGAGAATGTCTGGCGATGTGGCAGAATAGTGAGTGGGATTAAGTGAGTGATGGAATCGAAATTCCGTTGACATTCCTTTGATGATGTCAGCCACATCACGGTATGATCCGCCATATTCGCAGCGCAACAAGTCGCGAATAAACTGTTGGTCGTCGAGGCTCTGTATGTCGCTTGCCACAAATGCTCCGCTAACGAGCAACGACCCGCCACGTTGGGCAAAGTTCCTTAGCTGGGAGGCGAGTCCTGGTGTGAACACTTTGTATTGCGGTTGTTTGCCATTGCCCGTAGTCTGAATACCGAATAGCACATCAACCACAGAACATCCTGATAGAGAGGCATAACCATTTTCAAGGGATTGTCGGGAGCAACTAACTATGGAGTAGTTACCTGCTGCTTTGATAGCAGTGGCATGTGTGCGGACATAATTGAATTCGTTGCCTGCTATGATTCTGCCCTCTAATTCTGATCCGCTATAGCCCCAACCGTTAGGTCCTGTGAATCCTGCGGTCTTTATATTGAAGTCGGTCTGTTGTCCGCAAAATCCGAGCGTCTTTCCATAGGTTATTCCTGCATCGGCGTTAAGGTCAAAGCCCTTGACATTGCCGGAGCAGACAGTGGCTGGCGCCGAGAGGCGGTCGAAGCCGTTGACTATCATTATCTTGTGGCGTGACAACGGATTGTAGAGAGCACAGAGCACTTCTGAAGGGAAGCTGCATCCTCCCTTGTTGGTGGCGGCTATGCGGAAACTGTATAGTACGCCAGGCTCAAGGCGCACCTTGTATTCTGTCTTTCGACCTGTAGCTATGCCGTTGTCGAAATCTGCCGACCCAGTGGCGGTGTAAATAATATAGCCCGTAGGTTTCGCTGTTGGCTCAAGAGGGTCGTCAGTAGCTTTCCAACTAAGTGTGGCGTAGCCATTGTCGTCAATGCCGACAGAGAAATCTGTTGGCGTCAAAGGTGTTACTGTATAGTCGTCAGAGTGTTGTCTTGTTATGAATCTCAGAATGCCCTTATAAATTGAGCGTGCCATGGTGAAGCGGAAATTGGGGTCCTGACCTAAACGCATGTCGTTGAAGTTCTGGTGCGACAGTGTCTCAATGATGGCACTTGGCACTTCTGGCAGGCGAGTCTCTGAATAGTTTTGGTCGCGAAGACCTCTTGTAGGCCACGAACCGTATTTGGAGCTAATGTCTCGTTTTATATTGTCGAGCAACGTTATCGCGAGGTCGCGCGAGGCAAGGCGTGATATGCCGGCATCAAGTCGTCCGTCGTTGAACTGTGTTGTGCAGATTCCGAGCGAACCAATGAGCGAGGTGTTGTCAGTTCGGTAACCTGCGTCGCTGTGTATTGCCAACGATAATTCTATTGGCACTCCGAGGCCTTCGCGAGTCGGCATGTAGCATGATCCTCCTCCGAGCATATTTGTCATTAGCGAACGCACGTTGATATCGTCGCCATAGTCATCCGTGCCGTTTTTGCTGCTGTAGATGTTGTATGGCATGCCTGCCCACTGCGCATAGTATCGTGCCCCTTCGAGGCAACGTGGCATATGGCTTGTTGTTCCTCCTCTCTCGATGTTGCCCATTCCTCCTCCGAAGCGAACGGCATCGGCTGTCACAACGCCACGACGATGTCGGCTTTGTGATGTCAGCTCCACGCGGTTGAACTCGCTTGAGCCCTTGTCGAAGTCGAACGTGCCAAGATACACCCAAGTGCTTCCGCCCATCTGCTGGTTAACCTTGAATGTTGTTTTCTCGCCTTTGTGCCACACGGTATAAGTCGCATCGTCAATGCTTCGTTTCACTGTTTGGTAGCTTACATAGACCGCATATTTTCCTGATTCAGGAAAGTTTGGCTGGTAAGAGATTATGTTGTAGCGTTTTTTGCTGCGTGAGGTCTTGCTCTGTCTCACCGTGCCTGCCACGAATGGATTTTCCCCATCCCTATAGTTTCCGTTATGGAAGGCGAAGCCTGGTTCTTTTGTTGTTGACCAACTGCCTTTTGCTTCAGCCTCTACGTATGCCGTTCCCTGCATTGGCGTGTCGTTGTCTATTATCACCTCATTGGTCTGGCAGTCTCTTTCGCGTGGAGTAAAGACCATAGCTCCCGCGTTCTCAAGCATAGGTATAAGATAAGGCACAACGACAGTCTGAGTGAAGAGATCTTCATTGGTGGAGAAAAGGTTAGGACGCTGCCATTTCCATTTTCCCTTTTTCTGGTCGTAATATCTTCCGTGGCTTGCCCATACAGCAATGTGGCGGTTGTAAAGTCCTTCGGTGGGTTGGTAGGGCAACGACGTGTTCTTTACCCATGGTTCGCCTTTGTGGTTGATGCGTCCCCACACCCCATTCTGTCCTTTACCTTCCGTTATGTTGACAAGTAAGGATATACATATTATTATATAAATATAGGTGTTTCTCATAGTGCGAAATTCTCGGGAATTTTCCCCTTGAAATCCTTGAAATATTCTTTCACCTCACGCATTTGCCCCTCAACGTCTCCATTTGGGACGATAGTTTTTCTACAGGAAATGGTGCGTGTGGAGTAATCAACACCGTAAAGCAGTATTGGTATTCCTGCTTTTTGCGCTATGAAATAAAAGCCCAACTTCCAATCGGCATTTGCAGATCGGGTTCCCTCAGGAGTTACAGCAAGATGAAACGACTTCATCTTTCGTGCCGTCTCTGCAAGGTTGTCTGTCATGCTTGTGTGCTTCGACCTCCATACAGGTATTCCTCCGAGCCTTCTCATCAGTATGCCCATAGGCCAGAAGAACCACTCTTTCTTCATGAGGAAGTTGCATTTTATGCCCTCTGCCCCGGAATAGAGTTGCCCTATTATGAAGTCCCAGTTGCTGGTGTGTGGTGCCAGACAGATGATGTATTTTTCGGGGTGGTACTCTTTAACATCTACAGTCCACCCCATTCGCGTGTATAACAGCCAACGGCAAAACGATTTCCACATAGTCATGTCAGTTGAGGTTGCTTATTTGGTCGATAATCTCAATAGTCTGGTTATTGAAGTCCTCTATGAGTTTTTTGAAGTAAAGCTTTGCAGGCACACCAGGTTCAACATGAGAGATGCGGCTGATGTACTCTTTCCTTGTTTTTAAGATGGAGTTGATGATAGCCAGTACGTTTTCCTCTGCTGGTTTGGCATCGTAGAGCGACACTGCCACCACCTCTGCTGCCAAGTCGGTGCAGATGCTGTTTACGACTCTTTTGAGATCTTTCCTTTTTGCCATATTTTTCTAATTTATGTATTGATGTTTTGAAAATTCGAGGTAAAGTTAAGCAAAATATTCGATATAGAACTCATTTCATATCAAAAAAATATTAAAATGTTGTTTTTAGCCTGATTTCTTTCTTATTTTTCAGCGGAAATTGTTACTTTTGCAGATGAAAACGCGTTAGACGTTAAATTTACAATAATTAAATATAGTTGCTACTTATGGAAAAAAGTGCATTGCAAATTGCCCGCGCTGCCTATCAGCCAAAGCTGCCAAAGGCTTTGCGTGGAGCGTTGAAGGCTGTGGAGGGTGAGCCTACACAGTCAGTCGCAGACCAGGAAGAGGTAGAGAAACTCTTCCCTAACACATACGGCATGCCGTATCTGAAGTTTGAGCCTACAGAAGGTGAGTCAACTCCTGTTGCCATCAATGTGGGTGTGATCCTCTCTGGTGGTCAGGCCCCTGGCGGACATAATGTCATCTCGGGTCTCTTCGACGGTATTAAGAAACTCAATCCTGCCAATCGTCTCTACGGATTCATTCTTGGTCCTGGTGGCTTGGTTGACCACAACTACATGGAACTTACCGAGGACATCATCGACGAGTATCGCAACACCGGTGGATTTGACATCATCGGCTCAGGACGTACAAAGTTGGAGAAGAAGGAGCAGTTTGACAAGGGATTGGAGATACTCAAGGCTCTTGACATCAAGGCTCTCGTTATCATCGGTGGTGACGACTCAAACACCAACGCTTGCGTGTTGGCAGAGTACTACAAGGCAATTGATGCCGGAGTTCAGGTAATTGGTTGTCCAAAGACCATCGACGGCGACCTCAAGAACTCTGAGATTGAGACTTCATTCGGTTTCGACACTGCCACTAAGGTCTATTCAGAGGTTATCGGCAACATCATGCGTGACTGTAATTCTGCAAAGAAATACTGGCACTTCATCAAACTGATGGGTCGTTCAGCTTCTCATGTCACACTTGAGTGCGCCCTGCAGACACATCCTAACATCACCCTTATCGGTGAGGAGGTTGAGGCTAAGAACCAGTCGCTTGACGACGTTGTGACATACATTGCCGATGCAGTTGCCGACCGTGCAACACGCGGAATGAACTATGGCGTGGTTCTCGTTCCAGAGGGACTCATAGAGTTTATCCCTGCCATTAAGAAGCTCATTTCTGAACTCAACGACATGCTTGCAGCTAATCAGGCTGACTTCGACATGGTTGCCGACGACAAGAAGATTGACTACGTTTTGAAGCACCTCTCTGACGAGAATGCTGCCATCTTCAAGAGCCTGCCTCTGTCTGTTTCAAGACAGCTCGCACTGGAGCGTGACCCACACGGTAACGTACAGGTGTCTCTCATCGAGACAGAGCAGCTGCTTGCAGAAATGGTAGGAAAGAAACTCTCACAGTGGAAGAAAGACGGCCTCTTCAGCGGCAAGTTCTCTACACAACACCACTTCTTCGGATACGAAGGTCGTTGTGCAGCTCCTTCAAACTTCGATGCCGACTATTGCTACTCGCTTGGTTTCAATGCGTCGATGCTCATTGCAGCAGGCAAGACAGGCTATATGTCATCGGTAAAGAATACATCAAAGCCTGTTGACGAGTGGATTGCAGGAGGTATTCCTATCACCATGATGATGAATATGGAGAAGCGCAACGGACAGATGAAGCCAGTTATCCGCAAGGCTCTCGTTGAGCTCGATGGCAAACCATACAAGTATTTCGTTGCCCATCGTACAAAGTGGGCTCGTGAGACAGAGTTCGTTTATCCTGGACCAATTCAGTACTTCGGTCCGACAGAGGTTTGCGACCAGCCAACCAAGACTCTGATTCTTGAGCAGTCATAATATTAAAAGGAGTGAGAGGTAAGCTCTCACTCCTCTTCTCTCATCCCCTATAACACCTCATGACACCACCACCACGAAAAAGAAAATACACAAGTCCTGTACGTCGGAAAAAACCAGGCGTGCTTCTTCGCCTGTTGCAGAAAGTCCCAGGATGGGTGTGGTGGCTTGGAGGCTTTACTGTTGTCTTACTCTACGTCTTTTTCTTCTACTATTTCTTTGTTTCTCCTTTCGGTTTCCGCTGGCGTGCCCTCTATGGAGACATCTCCTATCCAGAGGGATATGAGATTCATGGCATCGACATCAGCCACTATCAAGGTGAGATAGACTGGGAGAAATTGCGCAACAACGGAATGATAGAAAAGTGTCCCGTAAGGTTTGTTATGATAAAGGCAACAGAGGGCGCAACGAAAAAAGACGAGAATTTCGACGACAATTTCTATCAGGCACGCGAGTATGGATTCATACGCGGAGCTTACCATTTCTGGAGTGTATATTCGTCGGGAAGAGCGCAAGCGGAGCATTTCCTGAGTCAGGTGGAACTCGAGCCGGGCGACCTGCCTCCTGTGCTTGATGTGGAACACAAGGCAAAGAACCAGTCGGACGAAGAGTTTAAGGAGAGTGTGCTGACATGGCTTCGCATTGTGGAGAAAAAATATAAGGTGAAGCCTATAATATACACCTACTACAAGTTCAAGATGAAATACTTAAGCGATTCTGTCTTTGACGACTATCCCTATTGGATTGCCCATTATTATGTTGACAAGGTAGAGTATAAGGGGAAATGGAAGTTCTGGCAGCACACCGATTGTGGGCGACTGCCAGGAATAAAGGGTTATGTGGATTTCAATATCTACAATGGTAGCTATTACGACCTTAAACGACTGACTATCGGAGCGGAAGACTGAAACAGAGCATTGCCCAATTGCCATCCGTGCGCTTAACGGCTGGTTTAAGTCCCAATGATATTGCCTTGTCTGTCAATATCTTAACATCGCTTTCATAGAAACCACTTAAAACCAGTGTAGCCCCTTCCTTCATCTTGGCAACAAAAACCTCCATATCGTTTAAGAGTACGTTTCGGTTGATGTTTGCCACAACTATATCGAATTGTTCTTCGATGTTTTGAAGCACTTTGGAATCGCCAAGCAACGAAGTGTAGCGGTCGTCAACGCGGTTGATTATGGCATTATGGCGTGCGTTGTCGGCACTCCATTCGTCTATGTCGTAGCCCACCACATGACTTGCACCACAGCGCAGGGCGACAATGCCGAGTATTCCAGTGCCGCATCCGCAGTCAAGCACACTCTTTGACTTGAGGTCGGTGTTGAGTAGTTGGCTGACTATTGTACGCGTTGTCTCGTGGTTGCCGGTTCCAAAGGCGAGCTTTGCATCTATCTCCACCTCTAAGCCTCCTTCGGGGAGTTTTTCAGGCAAATGGCGTCCGTCGTGGATTACGCATCGGTCGTCAACAATGATAGGTTCAAATCCCTCTTGTTCCCACTGCTCGTTCCAGTCGCGGTATTCAGCCTCAGCTATTTCGTAGTTAATACCGACGTCCTGGAATGGAAAATCGGCTATGACATCCTTCAGCGCGTTCTCGTCGAACAATTCCGTCTGAACGTAGCCCTTTAGTCCATCCTCCACTTCCTCGAAAGTCTCAAATCCCGTTTCGCCTGCCAGCGCAGCCAAGAGGTCGCGAGCATCCTGCATGATGCCTGCGTCCCCTTCAATCCTAAATGTTATCTCGTAATATTTCATTAGCAACAAAATTACTACCTTTTACCAATATGCAACGGAAAATGGGAGTTAAAAAAAATGAAAATCGGCAATATCTTATTATCAATAACAACAAAATGTTTACCTTTGCAGTAATAAATTAATTATTGAAGAAAAAAAAATGGATAAAGAGAACAATAAGACAAGAGTAAGGATTAAGACCTCGATGGGCGACATCGTGGTTAGACTCTACGACGAGACTCCAAAACATCGTGACAATTTCGTAAAGTTGGCAAAGGAAGGCTATTTTGATGGAACACTCTTCCACAGAGTGATACGAGACTTCATGATTCAGGGCGGCGATCCTGACAGCAAGGGCGCACCAGCAGGCAAGAACCTCGGAACAGGAGGACCAGACTACACCATTCCGGCAGAGTTCGTTTTCCCAAAGCTGTACCATAAGCGTGGAGCGCTGAGCGCCGCTCGTACTGGAGACGAGGTGAATCCTAACCGTGAGAGCAGCGGAAGCCAGTTCTATATAGTATGGGGAAAGACATATAAGCCTGCAGAACTGAAGCAGATGGAACGACAGCTGGCAATGCAGCAGGAACAAGCAGTGTTCAACCAACTTGTGGCAGACAACAAGGCGAAGATAATGGAACTGCGCAGAAACCGAGACCGTGCAGGACTTCAGGAACTTCAGGACGATTTGATTGCATCCACAAAGGCTATATGCGCAGAGAAGGGATTGCCAAAGTTCACCGACGAACAAGTGGAAAGTTACACAACCGTGGGTGGAACACCTTTCCTCGACAACCAATATACTGTTTTTGGGGAGGTGGAAGAAGGCCTCGAAATCGTAGGTAAGATACAGGAAGTTGAGACAGGGCGCAACGATCGTCCGAAGGATGATGTGGTAATGTTATCCGTGGAGGTTATCTGAAATGGCAGTAGCTTTCGTTTTCCTTCTTGTCGGCTTAGTCTTAGGACTCGTTGTCGGAATGTTGCTCACCAAGTCGAGGATGCTTGAGGAGAAAACCTCATTGGTGGCGAGCCGCAATGTGTTGCAAAACGAGACAGACCAGTTGAGAAGACAACTTTCCGAGCAGGAGAAACGCCACACAAGTCAGATTGACGAACTGCGTCAGCAACAAAAGGAGCAGTTGGAGCAGCAGTCGGCACTGATACGTGAGCAGATTAACAATGCTTCGGAACAGATACTCAAGAAGCGTGCCGAGGAGCTACAGAGGAACAATACCGAGCAGCTCTCAACAATTCTCACCCCTTTGCACGAGCGTCTGCAGCAGATGCGCGAGGCGGTGGAGAAAAGTGAGCGCGGACAGTCTTTGGCAATGGAACGTCTCGATGCTGTGATAAAGGAAAACCTGCGTCAAGTTCACGAGGTGGGCGAGAGGGCGGACAAACTTGCCGAGGCACTTACCAGCGAGAACAAGACCCAAGGCGATTTTGGTGAGCTGCGTCTTCGCACTTTGTTGATTAATATGGGTTTGGAGGAGGGTGTGCAGTTTGAAGAACAGGCAACCATGAGAGACGAGAGGGGAAAGACAATCTATGAAGAGGAAAACGGAAGGCGTATGATGCCCGATGTCATACTCCATTTCCCCGACGACCGCGATGTCATCATCGACTCCAAGATGTCGCTAAAAGCCTTTGAGGAATATTTCAATGCAGAGAGCGAGGAGGACAAAGCTCGAGCTCTTACCCGACATATCGCCTCGGTGAGAAGCCATGTCAAGGAACTTGCCCACAAAAACTACAGCAGCTTTATAAGGAAAGGCAGGCAGAAACTTGACTTCGTGCTGATGTATGTTTACAGCGAGAGCGCACTGCAGTTGGCTTTAGCAAACGATGTAACATTGTGGAAGGAAGCCTACGACCAGGGCGTGGTAATTTCCGGCAGCCAAAATCTCTACATGATTCTTCGAGTGTTGGAAATGACATGGAGGCAGGTGCGCCAGGCGGAGAATCAAGAGGAGATAATGAAAGTTGCCGACGAAGTTGTCAATAGGGTACAGATGTTCTATGAGCGTTTCCTTGATGTTGAGGACCAATTGGAGAAAACCCGCAAGGCATTTGACTCTTTGAAGACAAACACCTCGCCCAGTGGCAAGAGCATAATCACGGCAGCAAGCAAACTGCTGGATTATGGCGCCAAGGAGAATCCAAAGCGCAAAGTTAGCTTGGGAGCTGCCTACAGAGACTAATCTTTCAGCAGCTTCTCAAGAAACTCGTTAAGGTCCTTGTCAAGACCCTCCATGAGGTCTGGATCGATGATTACCGTGTCGTCGTCGACAAGATACAGTTCGGCGACATTCTCCTTCTCGTCGTCCTCGAGCACAAAAGAGTATGGTTTGAGGATTGACATTCCTTCAACGAGTTTCTTTTTCCTTTCGATACACTTTCTTATCACTGTTGTGATGTCGTTGTAGAAAGTCTCGTCGGTATTTTGGATCCATTGCTCGATGACAGCGCGTGTTATCTCGTTGTCGTCGTCGTCGAAAGCCACGAGTTCTCCCGTTTCCTGATTTGCCCTCAGGTGTATGTCGGTGAGAATGGAGGCCTCGTGGTTTGCTGGAAACTTGTCTGCCACCTTGCTGATGGTACGCTCCACTTGCTGTAGTGTCTGTTCTGATACTTTCATAGCGTTATAGATTTTTATTTAGTGCAAAAGTAGTAAAAAAAACTATGACTGCAAACGATTACGAATATTTTTTGCAAAAAAAGGTGCTTTTTTGTTGGTTAGTTCAAAAGATAGTAGTAATTTTGCAAAAAATATCATTGGACGTTAAACAAAAAACAAACTTTACCACCCAAAAATGAGCGACAAGATAAACCATAGTGGTGTTGTGGAAACAGTGGACGGAGAGCATCTTCGGGTGCGTATTCTACAAACCTCGGCATGCAGTGCATGCAAGGTGGCAGGACACTGTAGCGCGGCAGAGTCTAAGGAGAAAATCGTCGATGTGGTGTTAGGGAAGGGCAGTGTTGACTACAAGGTAGGTGACAATGTTGTGGTCTCCACCACACAGTCCGCAGTTGGCAAGGCTCTTTTCGTTGGTTTCCTCCTGCCTTTTGGAGTCATGGTTGTGGCGTTGTTGGTGGCGATTGTTGTCACGTCCGACGAACTTGTATCTGCTTTAGTGGCTATTGCCTCTCTCGTTCCCTATTACCTTATTATATATATGTTGCGAGACAGACTTGGCCGCAGTGTGACGTTTTCAATAGAGAAAGAAATTATTAACAAAACATACTAACAAAAATGGATTTTATTTTTATCGCAGTCATTGTGCTTGGAGCCATAGGATTGGTAGCGGCAGCGGTGCTCTACTTATGCTCCAAAAAGTTTGCTGTGAAGGAAGACCCTCGAATTGGAGAGGTGGCAGCTCTCTTGCCGCAGGCCAACTGTGGAGGATGTGGCTTCCCAGGATGTTCCGGCTTGGCTGACGCTCTGGTAAAGGGTGCCGATGCAGGCAACATCGAAGGACTTAGCTGTCCTGTGGGCGGCAGTGAGGTGATGGATAAGGTTGCCGACCTCCTCGGCATGGCCATTTCCAACTCTGAGCCAAAGGTAGCTGTAGTGAGATGTAACGGAACATGTGAGAATCGCCCGAAAGTTTCGGAGTACTCCGGTTTGCGCACTTGTGCCGCCATGCACGCCTGCGGTGCAGGAGAGACAGCTTGTGGATTTGGTTGTCTTGGTTGTGGCGACTGTGTGGCAGTCTGCTCGTTCGGTGCTATACGCATCAATCCTGAGACAGGCATTGCAGAGGTTGACGAGGACAAGTGTACAGGTTGTGGGGCTTGTTCAAGGGCTTGCCCGCGTCACATCATCGAGGTTCGCAAGAAGGGACCTAAGGGTCGCCGTGTCTATGTGAGCTGTGTCAATCACGACAAAGGTCCTGCCGCCAAGTCAGCTTGTGCTGTGGCATGTATCGGTTGTGGCAAGTGTGAGAAAGAGTGCCCATTTGGAGCAATCACCATGGGCGACAACCTTGCTTACATCGACCCAGAGAAGTGTCGCGTATGCCGCAAGTGTGAGAAGGTATGCCCGCAGAAAGCCATCGTGGCTGTCAATTTCCCCGCTCCACGTCCCTCGCAGCAGATCAATGCCCCGAAGGCGACCGCAGAGTCAGCTAAGCCAACAGAGGTGAAGCCAAAGGCGGAGGAAGATCGTTTCTCAGAGATTAACATCAACTGAAAAAACAAGCGAAATGAAAATAAGAACATTCAGAATAGGTGGAATACACCCAGAGGAGAACAAACTGTCGGCAGAAGTGCCTACTGTTGTCGCTCCACTGCCAAAGCAGGCAATCTTCCCATTGTCGCAGCACATTGGAGCTCCTGCTAAACCCGTAGTAAAGCGTGGAGACGAGGTAAAGGTCGGTACCCTGCTTGCAGAGGCAGGAGGATTCGTGTCTGCCCCGATATATTCATCAGTTTCCGGAAAGGTGGCAAAGATAGACACTGCTTTCGATGCCACTGGCTACCGCAAGCCTGTCATAATTGTTAATGTGGAGGGCGACGAATGGGAAGAGAGCATCGACCGCAGCGAGAAACTTGAGACTCTTGACCAGCATCCCGACCTCACTCCCGAACAGATCGTAGAGAAAATTAAGATAGCTGGTGTCACTGGCATGGGTGGTGCGGGATTCCCCACCTTCATCAAGCTGTGTCCGCCTCCCGGCGCCACTGCAGAGTGCGTAATCATCAATGCCGTTGAGTGTGAGCCTTACATCACCTCCGACTATCGACTTATGATGGAACACGCCGACGAGATTCTCGTTGGTCTTGAGTTGCTCATGAAGGCTGCCAAGGTTGAAAAGGGATACATCGGCATAGAGACTAACAAGCCAGAGGCAATAAGACTTCTTTCGGAGAAGACTGCCAACGACCCTCGCATAGAGGTTGTTCCTCTCAAACAGCGTTATCCGCAAGGCGGTGAGAAGCAACTCGTCGATGCTGTAATCCGCCGCCAGGTGCCTGCACCTCCTGCTATTCCAGTAAATGTCGGAGCCATAGTGCAGAACGTTGGTACAGCTTTTGCCGTTTATCAGGCAGTGATGAAAAACAAGCCGCTTTTCGAGCGCTACACTACTGTAACAGGAAAGAAACTGGCTCGTCCAGGAAACTTCCTTGTACGCATGGGAACACCGATGCGTGAGCTGATTGAGTTCTGCGGCGGAATGCCTGAGGGCGACCACAAGTTGTTGGCTGGTGGTCCAATGATGGGCAAGGCACTGACCACCGACGAGGTTCCAGTGTGCAAGGGAACAAACAGTATCACCATCATCAGCGACGACGAGGCACGACGTAAGCCCGCCGACCCCTGCATACGATGCGGAAAGTGCGTTAACGTGTGTCCTATGGGCCTTGAGCCTTATTTGCTCGCCACACTCTCGGCAAAGAAAATGTGGGAGAGGGTAGAGACAGAAGATGTCACTTCGTGCATCGAGTGCGGATCTTGCCAGTTCACCTGTCCGTCACATCGTCCAATACTCGACAACATACGCAACGGTAAACAAACTGTAATGGGCATTATCCGTGCCCGCAATGCGAAGAAAAGTTGATAATTTGAAAAAATCAGAAAGATGAGAAAACTTATAGTATCACTGTCGCCACATGCCCATGGAACAGACACGGTAGAGCGCAATATGTATGGTGTGGTCATCGCACTCTTGCCCGCTCTCCTCGTCTCTTTCTTCTATTTCGGCATTGGTTCGGCAATAGTTTGTGCCACAAGTGTGGCAGCCTGCGTCGTTTTCGAGTGGGCAATAAACAAGTTCCTCTTGAAGAACGAGCGCACCACCGTTTGTGATGGTTCTGCAATTGTCACTGGTCTGTTGCTTGGCTTCAATCTTCCTTCCAACCTTCCAGTCTGGATTATCGTCCTCGGAGCTCTTGTGGCTGTGGGAGTTGGAAAGATGACCTTTGGAGGTCTTGGCTGCAACCTTTTCAATCCTGCTCTTGTGGGACGCTGCTTCCTGCTTGTCAGCTTCCCTGCCCAGATGACGTCATGGCCACAGGCAGGTCAGCTCACCTCTTATCTAGATGCCGAGACTGGAGCCACTCCACTCTCCATAATGAAGTGGGCAATAAAGAGCGGAGATGCATCAGTGCTCGAGCAGTTGCCAAGCAGCTTCAACATGCTGATAGGTTTGCCCGACACTTGCCAGACTGGCGCTGGCTCTCTCGGCGAGGTCTGTGCCCTGGCATTGATTCTCGGTTTGGCTTTCATGCTCTGGCGAAAGATCATCACTTGGCACACTCCGGTAAGCATCATCGCCACAGTGTTTGTCCTCAGCGGTTTGCTCCATCTCGCCAATCCTGCATACGCCGATCCTTTCGCTGTAATCTTCAGCGGAGGTCTGATGCTTGGTGCCATTTTCATGGCAACCGACTATGTCACATCTCCTATGTGCAGCAGAGGACAGCTTGTCTATGGTGTTGGCATTGGCCTCCTCACGGTGGTAATCCGCAACTGGGGTGCCTATCCAGAGGGAATGTCGTTCGCAATTCTCATAATGAATGCGTTTACACCGCTCATCAATACATACATTAAACCAAAACGTTTCGGGGAGGTAGTTAAGAAATGAAAAAGCTCGAATCTACACTGACAAACATGGTGATTGTGCTCGTGGCAGTGGCAGTCATCACAGGTGCTCTCCTCGCTTGGGTCAACCACGTCACCGAGGCTCCAATAAAGCTTCAGGACGAGATGGCGCTTGCCAATGGCATAAAGGAGGTGATGGGAACAAATGACCTTAAGGTCACTTCTGACGACGAGATAAAGAAAGAGTTTGACGGAAAGGAGCTGACTTTCATAGTGCATAAGGCTGCCGACAAGGACGGAAAGTTCATCGGTGCGGCAGTGGAGAGCACATCGATGGGCTTCGGTGGCGAACTGAAAGTTCTCGTCGGCTTTGATGCCGAGGGAAAGGTGCTTGGCTACACCATCCTACAGGCAGCCGAAACTCCTGGACTTGGAGCTAAGGCAGACAAGTGGTTCCAGAAAGACGGGAAAGGGTCTATCATAGGCAAGCAGATAGCCGACAAGCCTCTGACCGTAAACAAGGACGGTGGCGACATCGACGCCATCACAGCTTCCACTATCACCTCGCGCGCTTTCCTCAAGGCAGTAAACCAGGCCTACAGCGTTTATGCCTTCCAGGACTCGAAAGATGTTGACGGAAATTCTGGCGCAACAAGTCAGACTCCGAAGGAACAATAATATTTCAATTTTCCAATAGTTGAATATTTCAATAGTAAACAGTATGCAATACATAAAAATACTTACCAATGGCATCATCAAGGAGAACCCTACGTTTGTCCTCCTGCTCGGTATGTGTCCGACACTTGCCACCACGACATCCTCAATAAACGGAATGTCGATGGGTCTTGCCACGATGTTTGTGCTCATCTGCTCCAACATCGTTATCTCGCTCATTAAGAACCTTACTCCCGACAAGGTGCGCATTCCTGTGTTCGTGGTTGTCATAGCATCTTTCGTTACCATTCTGCAGATGTGCCTCAAGGCTTATCTGCCGGAGATAAACAAGTCGCTTGGACTGTTCATCCCGCTCATCGTGGTAAACTGTATCATCCTCGGTCGTGCAGAGGCTTTCGCCTGCAAGAACGGTCCTTTGGCAAGCCTCTTCGATGGTGTGGGCATCGGCCTTGGCTTCACTCTCGGCCTTACGCTTCTCGGCACAGTTCGCGAACTTCTTGGAGCGGGTTCAGTCTTTGGTCTCCCGCTTCTTCCTGAGACGTGCAACATCCTTCTCTTCATCTTGCCTCCGGGAGCTTTCATCTCGCTTGGCTATCTCATTGCAATTATCAACAAACTAAAGAAGGCATAAAGTTATGGAGTTCATATTGATATTCATTTCAGCGATATTTGTAAACAACATCGTACTGTCGCAGTTCCTCGGCATCTGTCCGTTCCTCGGAGTGTCGAAGAAAGTCAATACCGCCCTTGGCATGAGTGCTGCCGTGGCTTTCGTGCTCACGCTTGCCACCATCGTTACCTATCTTGTGCAGAAAGGCGTGCTCGATCCCCTTGGCTTGCAGTATCTGCAGACCATAGCTTTCATCCTTGTCATAGCCGCTCTCGTGCAGATGGTCGAGATAGTGATGAAGAAGGTTTCGCCCGCCCTTTATCAGGCTCTTGGCATCTTCCTTCCACTCATCACCACCAACTGCGCCGTTCTCGGCGTCGCCATCCTCGTCATCCAGAAAGACTTCTCGCTCGTCCAGAGTGTGGTCTATGCCTTCTCCACTGCAATAGGTTTCGGATTGGCGCTGACTGTCTTCGCCGGATTGCGCGAGCAGCTTGAGCTTGTCAACGTGCCGAAGGGCATGAAGGGCGTTGCCATCACCATGGTGACGGCGGGTCTTCTCAGTCTTGCATTCATGGGCTTCTCTGGTGTAGATGGAGGTTTGAAAACCGTGTTTGGATTGGATTAATAGGCGAATATCGTCTTAAAAATTATAAAAAGGTGGCGTTTAACTGAAATTAAACGTCACTTTTTGTTTTATATCAAAAATATTTGCTACCTTTGTGCCGATTAAAGTACAATAATTTAATAATAACTGAAAATATGAAACAAACGATATTGGTGACTGGAGGTACAGGCTTTATCGGTTCCCACACTACAGTGGAGCTGATTAATGCGGGCTACAAGGTGGTTATTGTCGATAATCTGTCAAACTCTAAGGCAGATGTTATTGATGGCATAGAGCAAATAACAGGTGTGCGTCCTGCCTTCGAGGAGGTTGATTGCTGCGACCTTCAGGGCATGGACAAGGTATTCTCCAAATATCCCGACATCGAGGGCATCATCCATTTCGCTGCAAGCAAGGCAGTGGGCGAGAGCGTTGAGAAGCCGTTGCTCTACTATCGCAACAATTTCGTGAGCCTCATCAACCTGCTCGACCTTATGCCAAAACATGGTGTAAAGGGTATCATCTTCTCTTCGAGCTGCACTGTCTACGGACAGCCTGATCCAGAGAACCTGCCTGTAACTGAGGATGCTCCAATCAAACCTGCAGAGAGCCCATACGGAAACACCAAGCAGGTGAACGAGGAGATAATCTGCGACGACATCAACAGCGGCGCACCAATCAAGGCAATACTTCTCCGCTATTTCAATCCTATCGGTTCACATCCGACAGCAATAATCGGTGAGATGCCTAACGGAGTGCCAATGAACCTCATTCCTTACGTTACCCAGACAGCCATGGGCATTCGTGAGCAGCTGAAGGTTTTCGGCAACGACTACGATACACCAGACGGAACATGCATCCGCGACTACATTTATGTTGTTGACCTCGCAAAGGCTCACGTAAAGGCAATGCAGCGTGTGCTTGATACAGACAGCGAGAAGCTGGAGGTGTTCAACATCGGAACTGGCAAGGGCGTCAGCACAAAGGAGATTGTCGATGCTTTCGAGAAATCTACTGGAGTGAAACTCAACTGGGCGTTTGCTCCACGTCGTGCAGGCGACATCGAAAAGGTTTGGGCTAATCCCGACAAGGCAAACAACGTGCTCGGCTGGAAGGCAGAGACAAGTCTTGAGGACACGCTCAAGTCGGCTTGGAACTGGCAGGTGAAGCTGCGCGAGAGAGGAATACAGTAAAAGAATTGAAGAAATATTATTTCTGGGTAAAACCAGATTTATTTTGTGTTTGTGTTGTTGTTATCCCCCGATGTGAATCGGGGGGTAATTTTTTTTATGCCTGCTGAGTCTCCTTGCGTTTCCTGTATAGTTGGTAGGAGTTCACCACATTGTGCCAAATGGAGTAGAAACCGCCTGCTGTAGCAGTGATGGGGGAGAGGAAAGTGTATCCAAGCCAGATAATAAACACCGTATTTTTTTGTCCCAACGCCTGTCCTGCCTCCATGCGCACACCATAACGGCTGCCTATCCACTTGCCGAACCCAAACTGGAAGAGACAAGCCATGAGAGTTACTATCGCTATGCCACCCACATTCCACATCGACTCCTCGCTGTGGGCAAGTGCCTTGCAGGTCACGGCAATAGCTATGGCGAGCGACACAGCCCACATGTAGAATGCCAGGTCTTTGGTGTTTACTATTCGTCGGTGGAAGCCAGGCATGAGAAACCTTACGAACCACGCGAGGAACAAGGGGACAATAAGCAGCGGGAAAACTTTGTTTATTATCACCATAAAGGCAGGAACGAAACTAAGTCCCTCCTGCGGATGAGCTATTGGGAGGAGAAGCGGACAGAGTATAGCCACCACGAGATTTATCGTTATGGTGTAGGAAGTGGTTGCTGCGGAGTCGCCGCCAAGTTTTTGTGTCACCACAGCACAGGCGGTAGCCGTTGGACAGATCATGACGAGCATGAAACCTTCCACAATAAGCCTTGCCCCGGTGTCGGGAAAAGCCCAAAGTATGGAGCAAGCCAAGGCGAATATCGAGCACTGCGTGAGAAGTAGCCATACGTGCCAACGGTGAGGTTTCAGGTCCGTGGGCTTTATCTTGCAGAAAGCCACAAAGAGCATGAAGAACAACAGCACAGGCTGTATGAACTCCGTGAACGACAGTATGTCTCTCTTTATCTCGTAGTCGAGTGGGAGGGTGTGGCAGACAAGATATGCCAACGCTCCGCTTATCATCGACACTGGCAGTGTCCAGTTTTTCAGAAATCGTATTATTCTCATTGTATTCCCTTTCTACCTTATTATATATATAATGTGTGTGCAAAGGTAGTTATTTACCGCGTTATTCAGCCAAACATAGGCTTATATTTAAACTGATTTAACGAATAAGGGCAAATATGACAGTTTTAGCATAAAATAGAGCTGTGTTCGCACACAAAAGATTGATTTGTGTCAATAAAGGGCATAAATCTTACACTTTGCGCGTTTTTTCTATTGACAGGAAACGAAAAATGTTGTACCTTTGCAGTGTCAAAAGACAAAAGGCATGTGAATGCCA
>SAMEA3663038__coassemble_226_pt1 | contig 20829 bp, 16 predicted proteins | sample SAMEA3663038__metabat2_low_PE_036 | metagenome-assembled genome bin SAMEA3663038 (sample SAMEA3663038) | pig gut metagenome | biome: pig gut; feature: pig-associated habitat; material: faeces | place: France | collected 2012 | reverse complement strand
AAGATAGTCGTCGGGGAAGAAATCCAGTAAGCAGTATGGACGCTCACCTGCCTTTCGTCCGTCGAAATATCTTGAATAGTTCTCTATGCCCGAACAGTGTCCCAATTCCTTTATCATCTCCATGTCGTATTCCACACGTTCCTTTATCCTGTCTGCCTTGATGGGGTCGCCAAGGTCCTGGAAATAGGCTATCTGCTGCACAAGGTCGTCCTGAATCTGGCGTATGGCAATATTTGTCTGCTCCTGTGTTGTCATGAACAGGTTGGCAGGATAAAGACGGTATTCGTCAAACTGTGCCAAGCGCGACATGGTCATTGCGTCGAGTTCCTCTATGGCGTCAATCTCGTCGTCCCAGAACGAAATCCTGACAATGGTCTCGCTATAGGCAGGGGCAATATCTACCACATCGCCCTTAACGCGAAAGTTTCCTCTCTGCAGTTCGATGTCGTTGCGTGTGTAGAGAGCCTGTACAAGTTTGCGCAAGAGCACGTTGCGGTCTATCGTTTGACCGCGACGCACCTCTATGACGTTCTCCGACAAAGCAATGGGGCTTCCCATACCGTAGATGCAGCTCACCGACGATACGACCACCACATCGCGCCGCCCTGAGAGAAGCGACGAAACGGCACGTAACCTCAAACGGTCGATTTCCTCGTTTATGGCCAAATCCTTTTCTATATAGGTGTCGCTCGCTGGCAGATATGCCTCCGGCTGGTAGTAGTCGTAGTAGCTGACATAGTACTCTACCGCATTTTCTGGAAAGAAACCGCGCATCTCCTCATAGAGTTGGGCGGCAAGGGTTTTGTTGTGGCTTATGATAAGCGTAGGACGGTTGATGCTGGCAATGACATTTGCCACCGTAAAGGTCTTTCCCGAACCAGTCACTCCGAGCAGTACCTGCGCCTTGTCGCCACGTCGGAGACCGTCCGTCAGTTGCTGTATCGCCTCAGGCTGGTCACCTGTAGGTTTGTATTTAGAAGTCAATTTGAATTTGCTCATAAATGCAAAATTACACAATTTCGGCGTAATAAACGTTATAAATGCAGACTTTTTTGCAAAAAACACCTATTTTACTTTGGAATATGAGGGAAAATGAGTAATTTTGCACACTCAAAAGACATAAAGATGAAAAAATACGCATACATCATACCACTTTTGTGCATAGCTTTGCTGAGCAGTTGCGCGGCAGAGTTTAACAGGGTATATAAGTCTAACGACATCGACTATAAGTATGAATTTGCAAAGGAATGTTTTGCAATAGGCAAGTTCAACCAGGCGGTCGTACTGCTTCAGGAACTTGTCACTATACAAAAAGGTACGGACAAGGCACAGGAATGTCTCTACATGCTTGGCATGGCAGAGTATTGCGACAGGGATTTCGAGAGTGCTTCGGAGACATTCAAGAAATATTTCTCGTCATATCCCAAGGGAATCTATGCCGAACAGGCATGTTTCTATATCGGACAGTCGCTCTACCAGTCAACACCGGAGCCACGACTTGACCAAACGGCAACGGTAGGCGCCATCAATGCCTATCAGGAATTCATCGACTTCTTTCCCGAATCGTCATACAAGGAGCGTGCCCAGCAGCGACTCTACGAACTGCAGGACAAGCTGATACTGAAAGAGTATCTCTCGGCAAAGCTCTACTACAATCTTGGCGAGTATTTCGGCAATTGCATCAATGGAGGTTCTAACTACGAAGCTTGCATAGTGACTGCGGAGAACACTCTGAAGACATATCCTTTCACCAGCATGCGCGAGGACTTCTACCTGCTGATAATGAAGAGCAAGTTTGAGCTTGCCGAGCAGAGCGTGGAAGAGAAGCGCATCGACCGCTATAGGGAAGCGGAGGACGAATGCTACGGATTCATCAACGAGTTTCCCGAAAGCAAGGACAGGGCAACGGCAGAGAAATATATTGCCAAATGCAAGAAAGTGACGGGAGACTGATGGGGAATAAGGATTAAAGAATTAAAGGATTAAAGAATTAAAGGATTAAAAAAATAAGGATTTAATCTTTTGGGTTAACGAAAGACAAATAAAAATAACATAAAGTACAATGGATTATAAGAAATCAAAGGCTCCGGTAAATACCGTGACCCGCAACATCATGGATTTGTGCAAAGACACTGGAAACATCTACGAGAGCGTGGCAATAATCTCTAAGCGCGCTAACCAGATTTCAGTGCAAATAAAGGAAGACCTCAGCAAGAAACTCGCAGAGTTCGCTTCCTACAACGACAGTCTTGAGGAAGTGTTTGAGAACCGTGAGCAGATAGAAATCTCACGTTACTACGAGAAGCTTCCAAAGCCATCTCTGCTCGCTACACAGGAATTTGTAGAGAACAAGGTTTACTGGCGTGACCAGCAGAAGGATTCACAGAACAACTAAGTCGTTGGGGCGTAAGGAATGATACAGCGTAAACAGACTTTGTTCATGTTGGTGGCAGTGGTGTTGAGCATACTTTGCCTCTGCCTGCCAATAGGGACTTTCTATGCCGAAGGCATGCGTATGGGAACGGAGTATAATCTTTGGATTTACACCATGCAGGGCACGAGGGACTTCTCTGTCTGCCCACTCTTCGTCATACTGCTGCTCTCGTCGGTATTGGGGCTATACTCCATATTCTGCTTCCACAACCGCGTGCTTCAAGCGCGCCTCTGCGTGTTCAACATGCTGATGCTGATAGGCTGGTACATCGTCTTCGCCGTGTTCAGCCAGGTGCTTGGAGGTGGAAAGATAACGTTTGAGATTGAGTTTGCCGCAGGGGCTCCGATGTTCTCCATAGCTATGTATTTCATGTCATACAAGGCAATATGGTCGGACGAGAAACTCGTAAGGTCCGCCGACAGAATAAGATAAAAAACAATGAAGAAAAAGAAATAGACAAAAGCCGCAGACAGCAATGATAACCATTGTTTTCTGCGGCTTTTCTCAGATAAAGAGGAATCATGGGAATAATTGCACTCGTCATATCTTGGTTCACAATAGTTGAACTGAACTGCGAAAACCTGTTCGACTGCCGTCACGACTCTCTGAAACAGGACACGGAGTTTACACCAGAGGGAAATAGGAAATGGACGGTAAGCAAATATTGGAAGAAAGTGAACAACATTGCCCAGACACTTATGTCGTGTGGAGAAGACGGACAACTGCCCGACCTTATTGCCTTGTGCGAGGTGGAGAACGACAGTGTGGTGCGCGACCTCTCTCGCCGATCACCGCTTAGGGCAGGGGCATACGAATACGTAATGACCGACTCGCGCGACCCAAGAGGTATTGATGTTGCCCTTCTCTACAGCCGACCTACCTTTAGGCCTATAGCATCTATAAGCATAAGGCCAGAAGGCAACTTTGAGGAGCATCCGCCCCGCGACCTACTATACACAAAGGGTATAAAAATAGGTGGCGACACGCTCCACGTTTTTGTAGTGCATGCACCAAGCCGCATCGGCGGGAAAAAAGCTTCGGAGAAAAGGAGGATGGCGACCATAAAGGCATTGACAAACACCGTGGATTCCATATTCCATGAGTCTGCAAACGCGAACATCATAATAGCCGGAGACTTCAACGCCACGGCAGACGAGCTTCCGCTCATCACGATCGGGAGACACCGAATGGTGAACGCAAGCCTGAAGGCAAACGGAAAGAACGGCGCCAAGGGCAGCTACAAATACGAGGGCAAGTGGGAGAGCATCGACCACATACTTATAAGTCCTTCGCTCCGCAATGGGCGAACGGAGTGCAGACTGCACGATGCGGAATGGCTTCTTGAACCCGACAAAAAGTTTGGAGGCTGCAAGCCACAACGCACCTTCAACGGATGGAAATACAATCCGAAAGGATGCAGCGACCACCTGCCTGTGGTGCTAACCATTAAGGAGGAAAAGGACAAGCGCGCCGATGGTGATATTTTTTCGTCGCTATATAAAAATAATATTCCGTTTTTCTTGCAAGAATGGAAAAATAACATTAATTTTGCAACCAATTTTAGTAATATAATATAATAATATGTGTGGTATTGTAGGTTACATCGGAAAAAAAGAGGCTTTTCCAATCCTTATCAAGGGATTGAGACGGCTGGAATATAGAGGCTATGATAGTGCTGGTGTCGCACTGATAAATCAGGAAGGAAACCTTAACGTTTATAAGACAAAAGGCAAAGTTGATGATCTCGTGCAATATTGTGAAGACAAGAACGTCTGCGGAAATATAGGCATTGCACACACGCGATGGGCAACACACGGAGAGCCCTCGTCGGTAAACGCCCACCCCCACTACTCACAGTCGCAGAACCTTGCAATAATCCACAATGGAATAATTGAGAACTATGCCCAAATCCGTGACCGTCTGTTGGCAAAGGGCATCAAGTTCGTATCAGACACCGACACAGAGGTTCTCGTACAACTTATTGAGTATGTGCAGACAAAAAAACAGTGCGACCTGCTCACTGCCGTTCAGCTGTCGCTACACGAAGTGATAGGAGCATACGCGATAGCTATTCTCGACCATAGGAATCCTGACACAATAATTGCTGCCCGCAACCAAAGTCCTCTCGTCGTTGGTATTGGAGAGGAAGAATATTTCCTTGGCTCTGACGCAAGCCCGATTATAGAATACACCGACAAGGTGGTTTATCTTGAGGACGGAAACATTGCCGTTGTTAGTCGCAATGAGGACCTTAAGGTAGTCAATATTCATAACAGAAAACTTTATCCCGAAATACAGACCGTTGATATCAATCTCGGTCAGATAGAGAAATGCGGATATCCGCACTTTATGCTGAAAGAGATTTTCGAACAACCCGACTGTCTCACAAACTGCATGCGTGGTCGCGTCAACGTGGCGACAGACAATGTCGTTCTCAGTGCGGTTATTGACTATAAGGAACAACTGCTGAAAGCAAAACGATTCATCATTGTGGCTTGCGGAACATCATGGCACGCAGGTCTTATAGGCAAGCAACTTATTGAAAGCTTCTGCAGAATACCCGTTGAGGTGGAGTATGCATCAGAATTCCGCTACCGCAATCCGGTGATTACGGAGGAAGACGTGGTTATTGCAATCTCACAGTCGGGAGAGACAGCCGATACCCTGGCTGCCGTAAAGTTGGCAAAGAAACACGGAGCGTTCATCTACGGTATTTGCAACGCCATAGGCTCCAGCATTCCACGTGCCACAAACACTGGAAGCTACATACACGTAGGGCCGGAGATAGGAGTGGCATCGACAAAGGCATTCACAGGACAAGTGACCGTGCTCACTATGCTTGCACTTGCACTGGCAAAGGAACGTGGCACAATAAACTCCGTCGAATACCTTGAGCTTGTTGAGGAGCTGCACAAGATACCAAGGAAGATGAAGGAGGTGCTGAAACTCAACCAAAGGATAGCTGACCTCAGCCGCACCTTCACCTACGCACGCGACTTCCTCTTCCTTGGACGTGGATATAGCTATCCTGTGGCACTGGAGGGAGCGCTGAAGCTTAAGGAAATAAGCTATATACACGCCGAAGGCTATCCTGCAGCAGAGATGAAACATGGTCCGATAGCGCTCATCGATTCCGACATGCCTGTGGTGGTTATTGCCACACACAACGCAATGTATGAGAAAGTGCTGAGTAACATACAGGAGGTGAAGGCAAGAAAAGGAAAGGTGATAGCCATAGTCAGCGAGGGCGACGAAACGATCAGCCGCATTGCCGACGAGGTTATTGAGATGCCTTCGACAATGGAATGTCTTGAACCACTGCTCGCCACCATTCCACTTCAGCTCCTCGCCTATCATATAGCCGTCTGCAGGGGCAAGGACGTTGACCAGCCACGCAACCTCGCCAAGTCGGTGACAGTGGAGTAATGAAACTGACATAAAACACAAAAGAGATAAACAACACAACAGAAAAGAATGGAGCAGTTAAAGCACGAATGTGGAGTAGCGATGATAAGGCTTCTTAAGCCGCTTGACTACTACCAGCGAAAGTATGGCACATGGATGTACGGTATGAACAAGCTCTACCTCATGATGGAGAAACAGCACAACCGTGGACAGGAAGGAGCCGGTATGGCATGCGTGAAGCTTAACACGGAGCCGGGAAACGAGTACATGTTCCGCGAGAAAGCCGAAGGTGCCAATGCTATCACCGAAATCTTTAAAAACGCCCAGAAAGGTTTCGCTTCCCTATCACCAGGGCAGATTGCCGATCCCGACTACGCCAAAAGGAATCTTGCTTTCGCCGGCGAGATATACATGGGACATCTGAGGTATTCCACCACGGGGAAAAGCGGACTCACATACGTTCATCCATTCCTCCGACGCAACAACTGGAGAGCAAAGAACCTCTGCCTCTGCGGAAATTTCAACATGACCAACGTGGATGAGATTTTCGACAAGATAACGGCAATGGGACAGTGCCCGAGAATCTACAGCGACAGCTACATCATGCTGGAGTGGATGGGACACCGTCTTGACCGGGAGGTGGAGAGAAACTTCGAAGATGCTAAGGAGCAAGGTCTCCACGGGACAGACATCACCAACTACATTGACAACAACGTGAAGATGAGCAATGTGCTGAAAACCACTATGCCCGACTTCGATGGTGGTTACGTTGTCTGCGGTCTGACGGGAAGTGGAGAGATGTTCTCCATGCGCGACCCATGGGGCATCCGTCCGGCTTTCTACTACATCGATGACGAGATAGCCGTTCTGGCAAGTGAGCGTCCTGTGCTTCAGACCACTTTCGACCTTGAGTGCGACGACATAAAGGAACTACAACCGGGGCATGCCCTGATAGTGAGCAAGAGTGGCGAAGCAAAGATAGAGAAAATTCTCGACCGCCGCGGCGACTCTGCCTGTTCTTTCGAGCGGATTTATTTCAGCCGTGGCTCTGACCGCGACATATACCAAGAGAGGAAGAAACTTGGCGAACTGCTTATGAAACCCATTCTCAAAGCTGTTGAAGGCGACGTTGACCACACCGTCTTCTCGTTTATCCCAAACACCGCCGAGGTTGCATATTATGGTATGTTGAGAGGGTTCAAGGAACAACTCAATGAGGCAAAGATAGAAGAAATTGAGAAACTCGACCACAAGCCGACACATGAGGAACTCAAGATAATACTGAACAAATATGTGCGCTCGGAGAAAGTGGCTTGGAAAGACATTAAGCTCCGCACTTTCATTACCGAGGGCAACTCACGCAACGACCTTGCCTCACATGTGTATGACATAACCTATGAGGTGCTTGAACCGTACGTGGACAATCTTGTGGTTATCGACGACAGCATTGTTCGAGGCACTACACTTCGGGAGAGCATCATAAAGATTCTCGACCGTCTGCATCCCAAAAAAATAGTTCTCGTAAGTTCTGCGCCGCAGATACGATACCCTGACTACTATGGTATAGACATGGCGCGACTTGAGGAGTTCATAGCCTTCCGTGCCTGCATAGAACTACTGAAGGACCGCGGCATGCACTCGCTAATCGACGAGACCTATCACAACTGCAAGCGTGAACTCAGAAAGCCGAAGTCCGACATTACTTGTTGCGTGAAAGCCCTATACAAGCCATTTACTGTAGAAGAACTGAACAAGAAAATGGTCGAGATGCTACGTCCTACAGATGTGACAACACCTATAGAGATAGTATTCCAGAGTATAGAAGGCCTGCACGAAGCCATACCAAACCACAATGGTGACTGGTATTTCACGGGCAACTATCCAACCCCAGGCGGCATGAAGCTCGTAAATCAGGCTTTTGTAAACTATATAGAGAACGTTTATCAATATCAACAGAAGTTTTAATTCCCAAAGATAAATGAAAAATGTAACTTTAGTCCTTGAGGACGGTACGAAATTCCATGGAAAATCGTTCGGATACGATGCTCCTGTGGCAGGAGAAGTGGTATTCAACACTGCTATGATGGGCTATCCTGAGAGTCTTACCGACCCTTCATACGCAGGACAGCTAATGACACTCACCTACCCACTGGTAGGAAACTATGGTGTTCCACCTTTCTCCATTGAGGAGAACAAACTGGCAACATTCATGGAAAGTGACAAAATCTATGCTTCCGCAATTATTGTGGCTGACTACAGCGAGCAATACTCGCACTGGAACGCGGTGGAGAGCCTTGCCGACTGGCTGAAGCGTGAGCATGTGCCAGGCATAACGGGCATCGACACCAGGCAGCTGACGAAAGTGCTTCGCGAGCATGGCGTAATGATGGGAAAAATAATTTTCGACGATGAGCCAGACAACATCCCCTCGGCTGAATACGAGGGAGTGAACTGGGTTGACCGCGTCAGCTGCAAGGAAATAATCCGCTACAACGAGGGAGCTGGAAAGAAAGTGGTGCTGGTTGATTGCGGAGTGAAGAATAATATAATAAGGTGTCTCATCAATCGCGGAGTGGAGGTGATACGAGTTCCGTGGAACTACGACTACACTGCAATGGACTTCGACGGACTTTTCCTCGGCAACGGTCCTGGCGACCCCGACATGTGTGAGGATGCTGTTAATATCATACGCAAGCAAATGTCGCAGAGCAGAAAGCCCATTTGCGGCATCTGCATGGGAAACCAACTGTTGGCAAAGGCAGGCGGAGCAACTATCTACAAACTGAAATACGGTCACCGCTCACACAACCAGCCTGTGCGCGAGGTGGGAACAAACCGTTGCTACGTGACGAGTCAGAATCATGGCTACGCTGTTGACGCGAGAACCTTGGGCAACGACTGGCGCGAACTGTTTGTAAACATGAACGACGGCTCTAACGAGGGTGTTTGCCACAAGGAGAACCCTTGGTTCACAAGCCAGTTCCATCCAGAAGCTTGTTCAGGACCAATCGACACAGAGTTCATGTTTGACCGTTTCATAAATAGTTTGGTCTAACTATAGAATATCTATAATGTATAGAAAAAACTATGAAAACTTGAATGAAAAAAATAGAAAAATGAAAGACGACAATATAAAGAAGGTATTGCTCCTCGGTTCTGGAGCACTGAAGATAGGAGAGGCAGGAGAGTTCGACTACTCCGGATCGCAGGCATTGAAAGCCTTGCGTGAGGAGGGAGTTGAGACAGTACTTATCAATCCGAACATCGCCACAGTGCAGACATCGGAAGGCGTTGCCGATCAAATCTATTTCCTCCCCGTACAGCCATATTTCGTGGAGAAAGTAATTGAGAAGGAACGTCCTGACGGCATACTGCTGGCTTTTGGAGGACAGACAGCACTCAATTGCGGTGTGGAACTCTACCGCAGCGGAATACTTGAGAAATACGGTGTGCGCGTACTCGGAACGCCTGTTCAGGCAATTATGGACACTGAGGACCGCGAGCTCTTCGTGGAGAAACTCAACGAGATAGACGTCAAGACAATAAAGAGTGAGGCATGCGAGACCATTGAACAAGCACGCAAGGCAGCTTCAGATCTTGGCTATCCGGTTATTCTTCGAGCTGCCTATGCCCTTGGAGGTCTTGGCTCTGGTTTCTGCGACAACGAGGAGGAACTGAACAAACTGGCAGAAAAGGCATTCTCATTCTCACCACAGGTTCTCGTAGAGAAAAGTCTCAAAGGCTGGAAGGAGATAGAATACGAAGTGGTGCGCGACAAATACGACAACTGCATCACTGTCTGCAATATGGAAAACTTCGACCCTCTCGGAATACATACCGGAGAGAGTATAGTAATAGCTCCGTCGCAGACACTTACCAACAACGAGTACCACAAACTTAGGGCTCTCTCGATAAAGATTGTTCGACACATTGGCATCGTGGGAGAGTGCAACGTGCAGTATGCCTTTGACCCACAGAGCGAGGACTACAGGGTCATTGAGGTAAATGCACGCCTCAGCCGTTCCTCAGCCTTGGCATCAAAAGCCACGGGCTATCCTCTTGCTTTCGTGGCCGCAAAACTCGGTATGGGCTATGGACTCTTTGAACTGAAGAACTCTGTGACAAAGACCACAAGCGCATTCTTCGAACCGGCACTTGACTATGTCGTCTGCAAGATTCCACGTTGGGACCTATCCAAGTTCCGTGGTGTTGACAAAGAACTCGGCTCATCAATGAAATCCGTTGGTGAGGTTATGGCAATAGGACGCAACTTTGAAGAGGCAATACAAAAGGGTTTGAGAATGATCGGACAGGGAATGCACGGTTTCGTGGAGAACAAAGAACTTGAGATTCCCGACATCGACGCGGCACTCAGGGAGCCAACCGACAAGCGTGTCTTCATCATCTCGAAGGCAATGCACAAGAACTACACCATAGACCAAATACACGAACTTACGAAGATCGACAAGTGGTTCCTGCAAAAGCTGAAGCACATAATAGACATCGACGAGCAGATGAAGGCAGTGGGCAATATCAATAAGCTCGACAAGGAACTGCTGCGCGAAGCTAAGGTATATGGTTTCACCGACTTCCAGATTGCTCGTGCCGTAGGTCTCGACAACGAGGTGAACAGCATGGCAAAGGCAGGGCTTCTCGTCCGTAACCTGCGCAAAAACTACGGCATCCTGCCCGTCGTGAAGCAGATAGACACTCTGGCAGCCGAATATCCTGCACAGACAAACTACCTCTATGTCACATACGCTGGCGTGGAGAGTGACATAAAGTTTGAGAAAGACAAACGTTCTATCATTGTGCTTGGCTCAGGAGCCTACCGTATCGGTTCTTCTGTGGAGTTTGACTGGTGTGGAGTGCAGGCCTTGAACACAATACGCAAGGAAGGCTACCGCTCTGTGATGATAAACTATAACCCGGAGACCGTATCTACCGACTACGACATGTGCGACCGTCTCTACTTCGACGAGCTTACCTTCGAGCGCGTCATGGACATCATAGAGTTTGAGTCGCCTCATGGAGTTATTGTCTCCACAGGAGGTCAGATTCCAAACAACCTCGCCATGCGTCTCGATGCGCAGAATGTGCCTATTCTCGGCACTTCGGCAAAGGACATTGACAATGCCGAGGACCGTGCCAAGTTCTCCTCAATGCTCTCTCGCAACGGTATCGATCAGCCTGCATGGAGTGCGCTCACCTCAATGGACGACATAAACAAGTTTATCGATGAGGTGGGCTTCCCTGTGCTTGTCCGTCCTTCATATGTACTCTCCGGCGCGGCAATGAACGTTTGCTCCAACCAGGAAGAGCTTGAGAAGTTCCTCCGTCTTGCCGCCAACGTGAGCGAGGACCACCCGGTAGTTGTAAGCCAGTTCATAGAACATGCCAAGGAGGTGGAGATGGATGCAGTGGCAAAGAACGGCGAGATAATTGCCTATGCCATATCCGAGCACATAGAGTTTGCTGGAGTCCACTCCGGCGACGCAACCATACAGTTCCCGCCGCAGAAACTTTATTGCGAGACAGTGCGCCGAATAAAGCGCGTCAGCAAAAAGATTGCCGAGGAACTGCACATCAGCGGTCCGTTCAACATCCAGTTCCTCGCACGCGACAACGACATAAAGGTGATAGAGTGTAACCTTCGTGCCTCACGCTCGTTCCCATTTGTGAGCAAGGTTTTGAAAATAAACCTCATCGAGCTTGCTACAAAGGTGATGCTCGGACTTCCTGTGGAAAAACCGCACAAGAGCCTCTTCGACCTCGACTATGTGGGAATTAAGGCAAGCCAGTTCTCCTTCAATCGTCTGCAAAAGGCAGACCCGGTACTTGGTGTTGACATGGCTTCCACAGGTGAGGTTGGCTGCCTTGGCGACGACACTTCAACGGCTCTTCTCAAATCAATGCTTTCCGTGGGTCATCGCATACCGGAGAAGAACATTCTCCTCTCCACTGGTAGCGCAAAGCAGAAAGCGGAGATGCTTGACGCGGCACGAATGCTTGTCAGCCATGGCTATAAACTCTACGCCACTGGTGGAACATCAAACTATCTTTCAGACAACGGCATAGAGAACAAACGGGTATATTGGCCTTCGGAGGAAGGTCAACCACAGGCTCTCGACATGTTGCACAAACATGAGATAGACATGGTGGTGAACATACCTAAAAACCTTACCGCGGGAGAACTCTCCAACGGCTATAAGATTCGTCGTGCCGCCATTGACCTTAATGTGCCACTTATTACCAACAGCCGACTCGCATCAGCATTCATTTATGCGTTCTGCACCGTCGGAATAGAGGGTATTGGCATCAAGAGCTGGTCAGAATATTAAAAAAAGTGCCAAAAAGTTGTGTGGTTTAAAAAAAAACCGTATATTTGCAGCAATTTATGTAACAATGCTAGCTTATGAACTTTGGCGAAAACTTTGAATCGAAGATAAACCGCAGTGATTATAAAATACTCGTGGTTGACGACGTGGTCAGCAATGTCTTGCTTCTTAAGATATTGCTGACCAACGAAAAATTCCAGGTGCTAACGGCAAATAACGGAACAAGTTGTATAGAAACAGCTAAAAGCCAGCACCCAGACCTAATACTTCTCGACGTTATGATGCCCGACATCAGCGGATTCGACACCGCAGTAATTCTGAAGAAGGAAGCGGAGACTGCTGACATACCCATTATCTTCCTCACGGCACTCAACAGCCCTGCTGACCTTGTACACGGATTCCAGGTAGGAGCCAACGACTTCCTCACCAAGCCATTCAACAAGGAAGAACTGGTGATGCGCGTCATGCACCAGATTTCCCTCGTGGCGGCAAAGAGAATCATTGTGCAGCAGAATGAGGAATTGCGTCGAACCATCAACAACCGCGACAAGATGTACTCCGTTATTGCCCACGACCTCCGTTCGCCAATGGCGAGCATAAGAATGGTGCTCAACCTCGTGGTGCAGACGGTTTCACCAGAAGCCATAGGACCAGAGATGTTCTATCTCATAGATAAGGCTAACAAGGAAACAGAGGAGACACACGACCTGCTCGATAACCTCTTGAAATGGACTAAGAGCCAGACAGGACGACTCAAAGTGGCTTATCAGGACTTTGAGGTTATGGACGTGGTGACTGGAGTCTATGGTATCTTCACGATGATAGCGGAGACAAAGAAGATTGCCCTCACCATGGAGGAGAAAGACACCGGACTTAAGGTCCGTGCCGACAAGGACATGCTCAACACCGTAGTTCGCAACTTCCTCAGCAACGCTATCAAGTTTACTCCAGAGAACAGCTCGATAGAGATCATCGTAACACGCAAGGACGATTTCGCTAAGATTAGCATACGCGACCACGGAGTAGGTATCGCACCCGAACGTATCGAAGGACTGTTCCACAAGGGAGAGACCACATACGGCACGAACAATGAGGAGGGAAGCGGTCTTGGACTTCAGCTCTGTAAGGACTTCGCCGTTAAGAACGGAGGCGACGTGGAAGTGGAGTCAACACTTGGCGAGGGAAGTACCTTCAGCGTTATTGTTCCACTGCTCAAAGAAGAATAAAGAATTAATTTTTTAATAAAGAAGAAATAGAAATGAAAGCATTCGTTTTCCCTGGTCAGGGAGCACAATTCGTAGGTATGGGCAAAGACCTCTACGACAATGACCCAAAGGCAAAAGAACTGTTTGAGAAAGCAAACGAGATTCTTGGCTACAGGATAACAGACATCATGTTCGCAGGCACGGACGAGGAACTGAAGCAGACAAAAGTGACACAGCCTGCCGTTTTCCTCCACAGTGTAATCAAGGCTATCAGCCTTGGCGATGAGTTCCAACCTTCTATGGTGGCAGGTCACTCATTGGGTGAGTTCTCTGCTCTCGTTGCAGCAGGAGCCATCAGTTTCGAGGATGGTCTGAAACTCGTATATGCACGTGCCATGGCAATGCAGAAGGCATGTGAGAAGACTCCTTCCACAATGGCAGCTATCGTAGGTCTTGCCGACGACAAGATTGAGGCAATATGTGCTGAGGTCAGTGAGTCAACTCCTATTGTTGTTCCTGCCAACTACAATTGTCCCGGTCAGCTCGTAATCTCTGGTTCCGTCGAGGCCATCAATGCCGCATGCGAAAAACTGAAGGAAGCGGGAGCCAAGCGCGCACTGCCGCTGAAGGTTGGTGGAGCATTCCACTCTCCACTCATGCAACCGGCAAAGGACGAACTTCAGGCAGCTATCGAGAACACTGAGTTCTCTGCTCCAAAGTGTCCGGTATATCAGAATGTTGACGGCAAGCCACATACCGACCCAGCAGAAATCAAACAGAACCTCATCGCCCAGCTCACAAGCAGCGTGCGTTGGACAGCATGTGTTCAGAACATGATTGCGGACGGTGCCGACGATTTCACAGAGTGCGGTCCAGGCAAGGCGCTCCAAGGCATGATTGGAAGAATAGACAAGAACGTTGCCGTTTGCGGCATCTCATAAACTAAGACAACATTTCTCGGAGCATGCTGAGCCATTCAGTATGCTCCGAATTTTCTCCCACTTCCTAAAACAAACAATGAAAAAGACAGTCATTTACCAAGTATTACCACGTCTATATGGCAACCGCAACACAACCCGAAAGCCAAACGGCACCATAGGGGAGAACGGTTGTGGAAAACTCAATGATTTCTCTTCGGCGGAACTGAAGGAGATAAAGAAAAAAGGTGTAACACACATTTGGTACACCGGAGTGATTCGCCACGCTTCGAAGACAGATTATTCTGCTTACGGCATTCCACGTCAGCATCCGGCAGTGATAAAAGGTCAGGCTGGATCTCCATATGCCATAGCCGACTACTACGACATCGATCCCGACCTTGCTGTTGACGTGGAGAAACGAATGGAGGAGTTCGAGGCTCTGGTCAGCCGCACACACAAGGCTGGAATGAAAGTAATAATCGACTTCGTGCCAAACCATGTTGCACGCCAATATAAGTCGCTTTTCCAGCCAAAGGGTGTGAAGGGACTTGGCGATGACGACGACCCACAGCACGGCTTTTCACCGAAAAACAATTTCTACTACTGCCCAGGCGAGCAATTGTCACCCTATTTCGACATCTTCGGCGGAGAAGAGGAACCCTACGTCGAAATACCGGCAAAGGCCACGGGAAACGACCACTTCGACTCTCGTCCGGGAAGGAACGACTGGTATGAAACGGTGAAACTGAACTATGGCGTTGACTACTATGCAGGAGGCATAGGGCTCTTCGACCCGATACCAGACACATGGCAGAAAATGCTCGACATAATGCTCTTCTGGGCGTCAAAGGGAGTGGATGCCTTCCGTTGTGACATGGCGGAGATGGTTCCTTCTGCGTTCTGGTCTTGGGCTCTGAGCCGGCTGAAGAGTGACTATCCGGAGATTACTATCATTGGAGAGGTCTATAATCCGTCGCTCTATCGCTCCTATATAGCAAGTGGTTTCGATCTGCTCTACGATAAGGTCGGGATGTACGACACACTGCGTGCAGTGGTGTGTGGCTACGCATCCGCCTCATCCATAACTGGCGCATGGCAGGCAACAGACGACATTGCCGACCACATGCTCTATTTCCTTGAGAATCATGACGAACAACGTATAGCCAGCGATTTTTTCGCAGGGTGTCCTTTCAAGGCTGTGCCTGCACTTGCCGTTTCACTGATGTTGCGTAGCAATCCGTTCATGCTCTTCGAGGGTGAGGACTACGGAGAACGTGGAATGGACGCCGAAGGGTTCAGCGGGCGAGACGGACGCACCACCATATTCGACTATTGGAGTATCGACACACTCTGCCGAGCAGCCTCTGGCAATCTTTCCGACGACGAGAAACGTCTTGCTGACATTCACTCCAAGCTCATATCTATTGCTCAAAATGAGAAGGCTGTTAGCGAGGGAGAGTTCTTCGACCTCATGTATGTAAATCCAGCTTCCGCCACTTTCAATCCTTATCGCCAATACACCTTCCTGCGCAAGGCTGGAAACTCACTGTTGTTGGTAGTTGCTAATTTCGACGACAAGGAGGCAAACGTCAGCATAACTATCCCAGCTCACGCTTTCGACTATCTCAACATCAGCGAAGGTAGCCATAAGGCTACGGAACTGCTCACAGGCATTGCCTTGCCAGTAACACTGTGCAAAGACGGAAGCCTGCCAGCCTCTGTGCCAGCCTATGGAGTTGCGGTTTACAAAATAGCACTATAAGAAAATGGAAGAACCAGTTCTCAACTCTCACAACAAGGAAGAGTTTCCCCCGGCACACACAGCCGAACACCTGCTCAACCAGACTATGAAGCGAATGTTCGGCTGTGAGCGCTCGCGCAATGCCCACATAGAACGCAAGAAGAGCAAAATCTCGTTCATAGTTGACCATAAGCCGACGAGGAAAGAGGAGAAGGAGATTGCCGACAGAATGAACCAACTCATTGCCGACGACCTTCCCGTAACCTTTGAGTTCGTAACACGCGACACCCTGCCAGACGATGTAAGTCCCGACCGTCTGCCCGACGACGCGTCAGAGGCAATACGTCTCGTACGCATCGGCGACTACGATGTCTGTCCCTGTATAGGCAAACACGTCCGTTCCACGTCGCAGATAGGTCGCTTCGAACTTCTTGGCACCAACTGGGATGAGCTGACTCACTCTTTCCGTATCCGATTCAAGGTGGTGCAATAAAGCGGACATGATAACAAGAGAAAAACTGAAAGGATCTTACAGCGAGGGCGAGGCTCTCGCAATATACAAAGAGGTGAAGGCAAAGGGTGATTTCATTGGCTTTTGCCTTCGTTTCATGCACGACGAGGACTATCAGGTGGCAAGAAACGCCTTGTGGGGACTAACAAAGGCAAGCAAACAGGAGTTGTCACAGCTTGAGCCAATAAAGGACAAACTCATAAACCTTGCCATGTCCACCGACAACTCCTCCGTCCGCCGCTTGTCGCTCAATTTGGTTGAACGGCTAAAGATGGAGGAAGAAGAAGTGAGAACCGACTTCCTCGATTTCTGCTTCGACCACATGACTGACATAAACGAGTTTCCGGGCATTCAGTCACTCTGCATGAAACTCGCCTGCCGGATGTGCTCTTTCTTTCCAGAACTGATGGGAGAGTTGAGACGCACTGTAGAGGCAATGGAAATAGACTACTACAAGCCTGCCGTGAAGAGTGTGCGAAGCAAGATATTAAAGGGAAAGACCCGCTTTTAAAAGCGGGTCATCACCTCGAATACAATTTTGTCTTTTTCCGAAGGCTTTGGTATTGAACCATCGCGATAGAAATACTTCTCGAAGTTGATGCGTATGTCTGACACGAAGGGTTTAGCAAGACTTATGGTTACGCCAGTCGTTAGTCGGTGACGTTTATAGTCGGTGAGTTTCAATAGTCCGTCGGTGTCAACAGTATTTCCGTCGCTGTGGTCGTTCATGAAATCGTAGCGCACCAGCGGTGAAACTTTTTTTATGAGACTTTCGCGCTTGTGTGTCTTTATGTCGTAATTTATGAATCCGTCGAAGGAGTGAACATCAGAGAAAAGGTCGTGGCTGTAGTGCTTATAAAGATATTCCGCCTCAATATGCCATCCGTTGGCATGATAATATGTTCCAAGGTCATACATCATTGTAGTGTTGCCGTTGGGTGAGATTTTTTGCGTGCTCAGTGTAACGTTGAAACCTCGCGGCAGGAAAAACTGTGCCTTGGCTGAGAAGTTCACCGCCTTTGTCCAGTAGTCCTTTTGGTCGGTCAGTCCTGAACCGTTGAATAGTCCCGCCTCAAGTATTATGGGGTTTGCACCACTTAAGGTATAGCCTAACGTGGCACCTACGTCGCGCACATTGCCCACTTGCTTGGCAATGAAAGAACGGTTGGCGAAATATTGCTGATGGGGCGAACGGTGAGCGTCGATGGTGAAAGGCACACGGAACTGTCCTATTGTAAAGTTCAGTCTTCGCAGGGGCGTGATGCGTGCATAGGCGTCGAGCATTTTTATCGAGCCTTCGTCAGAGAGATCTATCTCTGCCTTGTAAGCCACTTGCTCCACGAGTTTTCCAGTTACGCTGATTCGTGCGTTGCGCACCTCGAAGCGTCCTTCTCCCTCTTCTGTCTGATACTCATACTTGCCACGGATAGTTCCGTGAATCTCAGGCATAAACTGTTGAGCCGCCGATGTAGTGGCAGCCATCAGCAACATTGCCGTAACCAATTTCTTCATAATTCGTTGTTTCACTTTTGTTTTGCGCTGCAAAGTTACAACAATGATGTTACAAAAATGTTACAATGGCGTGAAAGGACTGTTAATCCTCTTTCTCCCAGTTTTCTATTCCAGCTTGCGTATCACTCTGCACGGGTTGCCTGCAGCAAGCGTGTCCGATGGAATGTCGTGTGTTACAACACTTCCTGCTCCTATCACGCATCGATCGCCTATTGTTACACCGGGGCACACTGTGACGTTTCCACCAAGCCAGCAGTCTTTACCTATTTTTATGGCAAAAGCCGACTCAATGGTCTTTCGGCGCATGCGGTAGTCTATCGGATGTTGCGGTGTGTAGAGTGAGCAGTTCGGACCTATCAGCGTGTGATTTCCGATGGTAATGTCGGCAGCGTCAAGAAACATTCCGTTGTAGTTTATAAACACTCCCTCACCAAGATGTAGTCCGTTTCCATGGTCACAATGGAAGGGCGGCAGTATGGTTACCGTCTCTGGCACGCCAGGAATCATGTTCTCCAACAGTTGTCGATAGTCGTCGTGGTCTATTCCCGACTTATTGAATTTCTCACAAGCAATGCGCGATTGTTTCAGGCTACGGTCTATCACGGGGTCAGTCCAGTTATACATTTGTCCCGACCTCATCTTGTTCCACTCCTCCATGTTGTCTTTCTCTTCCTCTTTCCTGTCGTTTATCGTGTCAAGCAGTTTGCGAGCCAATGGGTGTCCCATATCCGCTGCTCTTTTGAGCATTTCCTTTGCCTTGTCGGTGTCTTTTTCCACGCAATCGCCCTGTAAAAACCTTCGTCCCACCGAGAACAGTGTCTCGGCATCATAATCCATATATTTCATGTCTGTTATTCAATTATATTGTTTTTCGGCAAATGTACGAAAAATTTAAGAAATATCCAAGCCCTTTTTGTTTTTTAACGTTTCGATGCGTGAGTGACGTGATGTGGTGTTACAAACGGTTGTTAAAGTCTAATGATAAAGGTAGTAAATATGTTACGAATGCTATTGGAAAGTTATGTGAATAGAGTAACGAAATTATATTTCACGGCGTGAAATGTACGTTGCGCGGCGTGAAACGTACATCCCACGGCGTGAAACGTACGTTGCGCGCCGTGGGATATACATTAGAAAGGGGATTGACTACATTTTCTATAGCTTATCGTATTAGTTTTATAATAGGCAGGCAAGTTATTTTTATGATTTAGGATTCAGTTTGTCTCAAACAGCTGATTGTTCTTCACTTGTAGTGGGGAAAAAGAGAAGCCCCACGACATCAAGGGGAATAGAGGTGATGGGTGGGGCTCCTGGGATGGAATTATGGAAAGGTCTTAGTTCTCGTCGTCGTCGATAGGGATGTCAATGATTGGCAACTGACGGCTTATTGCCGAGTTGAAGGAGATTATTGTTTCACTACGCGACAGACCGAGAGGCTGTAACTTGTCGTGGATGATATTGAGGAGATGGTGGTTGTTGATGGCATAAATCTTTATGAACATGTCGAAGTCGCCTGTTGTGTAGTGACACTCAACCACTTCAGGTATTTCCTTCAGCTTGTTGAGCACCTCGTCGAAACTCTCAGGGTTCTTAAGGTTCAGTCCGATGTACGCACACGTCTCGTAACCAATCTTCTCCGGGTCGATGATGAACTTCGACCCTCTAAGAATGCCCATACTCGTCAGTTTCTGTATTCTCTGGTGAATAGCAGCTCCACTGACATTGCAGGCACGTGCCACCTCAAGGAAAGGAACACGCGCATCTTCCGCAATCATGCGCAGAATTTGCTTGTCAAGTTTGTCTAATTTCTGATATGCCATTTCTTTCTTTTCTTATTTGCCTACAAAGGTAATGCTTTTTATTGATAATAACAAGGAAATCATAAGTATTTTTTCATTTTTCTTATGAATTTGTTATTTCTCTCAGCATTGTCCCTTGTGGGTCATGATGTTGAGCACCATGTCGTCGGTGTTGCGCATAGCATCGGCACCTATGCTCGTAAGGTTATGGATGCTGCGGTCAACATCGTCGTCAATGATGCCTTCGGCACTGCTTACACACTTGCCTTCCATGGAGAGAAGGGCGGAGAGAATTGCAGTGCTTACACCCGACGAGATTTTCAGTGCGCAGCTTGGCTTTGCACCGTCGCATATCATTCCGGTGAGATTTGCTATCATGTTTTTTACGGAATTGCAGATGCGCTGGTAGTCACCGCCCATGAGATAGGTGATGCCGCAACTGCTGCCTATGGAGGCTACGACACATCCGCAGAGGGCGGACAACTTGCCGAGGCTCTGCTTTATGTAGATGGCAGTGAGATGGCTAAGGGTGAGTGCACGGATAAGTTCTTCCTCGGTGTTCTCGTTTTCCTTGGCATAGACGGCAACGGGATTGGTGGCGCAGATGCCTTGGTTGCCGCTGCCGCTGTTGCTCATAACAGGAATGAGGGCTCCGCCCATACGTGCGTCGCAGGCAGAAGCCGTGCGTGCAATGATGTGTGAGAAGATGCTCTTTCCGAAAATGCCTTGTGCAAGCGGACGGTCGATGGTCTTTCCGAGATTGTGACCGTAGTTGCCGAGTATCGCCTTTCGTGCGGCGTTCATGTTGTATTCCTTGGTCTTGAGGATGAAGCTGATTTCGTCGAGTGGGGCAGTGGTGGCGAAGTCATAGACCATGCGCATGCAGAGTTGTATGTCGTCCTCCTCAGTGTTGCTTGTCGTGCCTGACTTAAGGTCGAGTAGCGTTGCGGAGGGACTGCTGACA
>SAMEA3663038__coassemble_220_pt1 | contig 21219 bp, 13 predicted proteins | sample SAMEA3663038__metabat2_low_PE_036 | metagenome-assembled genome bin SAMEA3663038 (sample SAMEA3663038) | pig gut metagenome | biome: pig gut; feature: pig-associated habitat; material: faeces | place: France | collected 2012 | reverse complement strand
CGTCTTGCCAACCTACTATTGAGTGAAGTTGTAGGCGAGGAAACGAAGTTCTTCTAAGCCAGAAAATAAGTTTTTTCCTCATTTTGGCTGACAATTGGAAAATATTTTCCCGTTATGGCTGACCAATTTCATTTATTTGCATTACCTTTGCAGCAGAAAACAAAAACATGTATAACTTTTAAAATTTTAAAATTATGGAAGAGAACAAGAAAACAAATGCACTGAGTGAGGAGCAACTCAAAGAGATAGCTGGTGGTGTTTCACAATGTAAAGATACTTATGAGAGTGTAGTGAAACAGTATGAGGCTCTTGGTCTTAAACCGCCTACACGTGATCAATTCAGTAAAATGTTTCCAGGTTTACAATAAAGTAATTAAGACAACGGTTAAAGTATAACACTTAAAAATATAAAATTATGGAAGAGAACAAGAAGAAGGCATTGGACGAGAGTCAGCTCGACGAAGTAGCAGGCGGTATCTCAATTAAAGGTGGATTGAGGAACATTAACGAGAATCCATGCGTTGATACGCCGATGAATGTTGTTCCAACTTTGGATTTCTAAAAAGCTAAGTAACAAAGCTTGTGTAAGACAAGAAAAAAGCGGGAGAAAGAAACAATCTCCCGCTTTTTCTTGTTCTATTTCTTACGTTGGATTACATAGTCGATATAAGACGTGAGCGATGTTCGGATTTCGTCACTAACAGATTCAGAATCAATATATTCCAAACATTTGTTGCGAAGTTCAAGCATCTTCTGCTCAGCATATTCAATACCTCCGTTAGCCTTTGTGAAATCGACAAGAAGTGCTATCTCATCGCGTGTAACATCGCCTCTTTTCACCTTCCTTGCAATCTCCTCCATCGCAGCATCATGAGTCGAATTGAGAGCATAGAGAACTGGCAGCGTTAGCTTTCCCTCAGCCATATCGTTGCCTGTTGGCTTGCCTATTTCCTTTGAGTCATAGTAGTCGAAAATGTCGTCGCGAATTTGGAAAATAATACCAAGATTTCTGCCGAAAGTCTTTGCCTTTTCCAAGTCTTCTTCTGTGGCATTTGCCGACATAGCACCAATCTCGCAACAAGCCTCAAAGAGAGCCGCTGTCTTCATCTTTATCACCTCATAGTAAACCTCCTCTGAGAATTCTGAATTCTGAATGTTCGACAGTTGCAGAATCTCACCATTAGACAGTGTCCTGCCCAACTCGGCAAGCGACTGCACTATATGAGTGTTGTTTGTAAGCGCAACATTGAGAAGAGCCGTAGAAAGCACATAGTCGCCAACAAGAACAGCTACCTTGTTGTTATATTCAGCATTCACCGAAGCCTGTCCACGACGCTCCTTACTCTCGTCCACAACATCGTCGTGAACAAGGCTCGCCGTATGCAGGAGTTCAAGACCGACAGCAGAGTGTTGGGTAACAGAACTAATACCTCCATAGTTCTTGGCAATGAGCAAAATAAGCATAGGACGCATACGCTTCCCTCCCCTACTCCTTATGTGCTCCAGCACTTGGGAGAGAAGTCCGTCGGTGTGCGACAAGGAATCATTGAACAGCTTAATAAAGTCGTCCAAATAGCCCTCGATTGGCTTTTTTATGAGTGATAATTGTGACATTCTCAAAAATTTGATGCAAAATTAGTGAAAAAAATGGGATATTGCGAAATTTTTTAGTAATTTTACGCACAAAATATACAGAATTATGAATAAACTGTTTCTTTTCGACGCATATGCGCTTATTTATCGCGCTTATTACGCATTTATCAAGAACCCAAGAAGAAATTCAAAGGGCTTGAACACATCTGCCATTATGGGCTTCATAAACACTCTAAACGAGGTGCAGACAAAGGAGAAACCGACGCACATCGGTGTTGCCTTCGACCCATCGGGCCCGACTTTCAGACACATTGAATATCCTGAATACAAGGCTCAACGTGAGGCTTGTCCTGAGGACATAAAGGCGGCAGTACCTATAATAAAAGAGGTGTTGGATGCTTATCACATCCCAGTGCTCGAAGTGGCGGGATATGAGGCTGACGACGTGATTGGCACCATTGCCACAAAAGCAGGAAAGGCTGGTGTGGAAACCTATATGCTCACTCCAGACAAGGACTACGGTCAGCTCGTGACTGACAATGTCTATATGTATCGTCCTCGACACGATGGCGGCTACGAGGTGATGAACCCTGAGAGTGTGATCACGAAATATGGTCTCGACAACACGTCGCAGGTCATAGACCTTCTCGGTCTTATGGGCGACTCGTCGGACAACATTCCAGGTTGTCCCGGTGTTGGAGAGAAGACTGCCGTGAAACTCATCAAGGAGTTTGGCAACATCGATACCCTACTCCAAAACACCGACAAGCTGAAAGGTGCGCTGAAGAAGAAGGTGGAGGAAAACGGAGAACTGATAAGGATGTCGCGCTACCTCGCAACCATAAAGACTGACGCTCCGATAGAACTCGACCTCAAATCGCTTGAGGTGGTTGAGCCAGACAACGAGAAACTGGAGAAACTATTCGAGGAACTGGAGTTTAAGACCTTTGCAAAGCGAATTCTTAAAAAAGACAAACAAGAGCCAAAAAAGCAGAATTTGCAACTCGATTTATTTTCAGATTTTCCGACCGAGGGACAAGCCGAGAGCGAATTTTCGAGTTTTGAGACGATAAAATCTATTGCTCACGACTACAAACTTGTTGATAATGAGGAAGAAATGAAGAAACTCTGTGACTATTTCTTGACAAAAGAAATTCTCAGTTTAGACACGGAGACAACTTCTGTCGAAGCAATAAACGCAAAACTTGTTGGTTTGAGCTTCTCAGTAAAGGAAAACGAGGCATTTTACGTTCCTGTGCCCCAAGACGAGGCAGAGGCGCGGAAAATTGTGGAAATCTTCCGACCTGCCTATGAGGACGAGAAAATTCTCAAGGTAGGACAAAACTTGAAGTACGACTATGAGGTGCTGATGAACTACGGAGTGGAGATAAAGGGAAAGATGTTCGACACGATGATAGCCCACTATGTCATCCAACCCGAACTTCACCACAACATGGACTACCTCGCTGAAATCTATCTCAACTATAAGACGATACACATTGAGGAACTCATAGGTCCGAAGGGAAAGGGACAGAAGAACATGAGCGACCTTGATCCGAAGGACGTTTACGAATATGCTGCCGAGGATGCCGACGTGACACTGAAACTGAAAAACAAGCTTGAGGCAGAACTAAGGAAATATGGAGCAGAGGAACTGTTCTATAACATCGAGATGCCTCTGATGCCGGTGTTGGCTGAGATGGAGATGAACGGTGTGCTGATAGACACCAAGTCACTTGCAGAAACTTCCACAGTGCTGACAAAGAGAATGGAGGAAGTGGAACGTGAAATCTACGAACTTGCCGGAGGTGAATTCAACATTGCCTCTCCACGACAAGTTGGCGAGGTGCTTTTCGACAAACTGAAAATTGTGGAAAAAGCAAAGAAGACAAAGAAAGGACAGTATGTCACCAACGAGGAAGTGCTACAGTCGCTGAAAGGCAAGCACAAGATTGTTGGTGCGATATTGGAGCACAGAGGATTGAAAAAGCTACTCGGCACATATATCGACGCACTGCCGAAACTCATCAATTCGCGTACAGGACACATCCACACCTCGTTCAACCAAGCCACCACTGCCACAGGCCGACTCTCGTCGAGCGACCCAAACCTGCAGAACATCCCTGTGCGTGGCGAGGAGGGAAAAGAGATACGCAAGGCTTTCATTCCTGAGCCAGGATGTCTGTTCTTTTCAGCCGATTACAGTCAGATTGAACTGCGTGTGATGGCTCATCTCAGTGGCGACGAGAACATGATAGAGGCATTCCGCGAAGGTCACGACATACACGCCGCAACGGCAGCTAAAATATATAAGGAGGAGATGGAAAACGTGACACGCGACCAGCGAACAAAGGCAAAGCGCGCCAACTTCGGCATCATCTACGGCATAACCATCTTCGGTCTTGCCGACCGACTGGAAATAAGCCGTGAGGAAGCCCGCCAGCTAATAGACGGATATTTCGAGACATTCCCGAAGGTGAAAGAATATATGGAGAAGGCAAAGGAAGAGGCACGCAGCAAGGGCTATGTGGAGACGCTATTCCACCGCCGCCGCTATCTTGCCGACATCAACTCAGCCAACGGCACAGTGCGTGGTTTTGCCGAGCGAAATGCCATCAACGCGCCTATTCAGGGTACTGCCGCCGACATCATAAAAGTGGCAATGGTAAGAATCCACAGACGTTTCAAAAGCGAGAACATCCGATCGAAAATGATTCTCCAGGTACACGACGAACTCAACTTCAGTGTCTATCCCGACGAGAAGGAAAAAGTGGAGCGCATTGTGCTTGAGGAAATGCAGAATGCATTCCCTATGGAAGTGCCTCTCGTTGCCGACTGCGGATGGGGAAACAACTGGCTTGAAGCACATTGATTTTCGAGTTGACAAGTATTTTTTATAGTTGACGAGTTGACAGTTGACAAGTTGACAAGTTATTTGACAGTTGACGAGTTGACGAGTTATTTCAAGTTGACGAGTTGACGAGTTATTTCAAGTTGACGAGTTGAAAAGTTGAAAAGTTGAAATAAGAAAAAGGAATACATTATGAGGAAAATATTGACCTTTATGGTGTCATTGGTAATGGTGTCGTGCGGCAGCAAGTCGAGCCGCACGACCGACTCTTCACAAACCAACGACTCAATCTACACCATAGAAAACATCAACAATATAAGTCTCACTCAACCTGAAAAAGCCTTGGCTCTGCTCGACACAATAGAGCAACGGAAACTGTTGAAGCCAAACGACATAAACGGACTTAGGGCAGTGATATACCATAACGGAATGGACCAAAGCAACGTGGCACTGAAATACGCGAAACGCATCTACGAAGACCCCGACCTGCTGAAAGACACCGTAGTGGCGATAAAAACATTCTTTCTCGTCAGCGAATTGTCGCAATCGTGCGGCAATTATGCCGAGGCTTTGAAATATGCAAACAAAGGTTTCGCCTATGCACTGTCTGCCGGCGACAAGAACACCGCAGCACAAATACTGCTTTCAGCTGGCAATTCAATGTCGGGATTGGGACGCAACGACGAGGCAATAAACTACATCGACCGCGCCTTGGAAGTGCTTGAATCGCTCGACTTTAAAGACTACTACACGCAGGAAATGATCTTCTACGGAAAGCTGCAAAAACTGAATACCTATATGGCGGTGGAAGACTACGACAAGGCTATTGCCGGCTTTAAAAACCTTCGAGATGCCTTCGAGATGCTTTCGAGACACGATGACATACCAAAAGTACATTTGGAGAAGTACAAAGGCGATATGTACTGGATGTTCCTCACATGCTACACAGAGAAGAAAATGCTAAAGGAGGCAACGCAGTGCTACGAGGAAATAATGAAACTTCCGCTAACACCGAAAACAGGACAAATGGTGGCTCCGTACCTTATAGCCACAAAACAGTATGACAAGGCACTCGAATACATAAGAGAGGCGAAACGAATGTTGGCAGAATCAGAAGACACGCTCAAAAGTTTTTACATAAGCTACGTCCTGAAATATGAGGAAGACATCTACAAGGAAATGGGACGCTACAAGGAAGCGCTCTACGTGGCTGACAACATAAAGAACATCACAGACAGCATTACAAAGCGAGAAAGGGAGCATGAGGCACAGGAAATGGCAACCATCTACAACTTGGCTGACAAAGAGATGCAAATATCCAACCAGGCTGCAAAACTCCGCAACGGACATATAATAGTGGCACTCTCGATGCTCCTACTGCTCATTGCCATTGTGATTATCTTCATTGTGGTGAGATTCAACCGCATTATAAAGAAGAAGAACAGGGCGGCTGTTGCCACCATCGACGAACTTATGGCAACAAGAGGGAAACTTATGCAAAAGGTGGAGCAGATGGAAGCCCTGCAGACAGCGAGCGAGCCAGAGACAATACCAAGCGAAGCGGAAGGAGAAAAGGCGGAGACAGAGGAAGAAAAGGCGGAAATAGAGAAACTGAAACAGGAAATAGAAGAGAAGCAACTGTTTCTCGACCCACTCTTCGACCGAAACAAGGCTGTTGAAACATTCCCCGAACTAAACATAAGAACACTCTCGGCAGAGTTCACCCAACGCTACGGAATGACATTTCCACGCTATCTTATGTCGCTACGCATCAACTACGCACTCTCATTGCTCTCTTCCGACTCAACCATGAGCGTTGAGACGATAGCAACAAAGTCGGGTTTCGCCACTCGCCAAACCTTCTATCGCACTTTCACAGAGCAATTTGGAATCTCTCCGGCAGAGTATCGAAGGATGAAGAAAAAGTGAAAACGTGACAGCGTGACAAGCGTGACAAGCAATTTCCCCCTATCCATCTATGCCAATTTAGGGTTTATCTATATATATGTAAATAAATATATATAAATATATATAATATATATATAAATATAAATATGTATATATAGAGTAAGATTATAAATAATTTTCAAAAAATGGGTAGGTGCGAAAAAACCTTGTCACGCTTGTCACGCTGTCACGCTTAGGTGAAAAAAAAAGTTCCCCAGTTAGGAAAATTTTGTTCGCTAACTGGGGAACAAAAATTCGCCAGTTCCCTCTTTGGAAATCTGCAGCAACTAAAGGTTCACCTTTTTGCTGCCGAGAGAGGAAAATGTAAAGGAAATACGTTCTCCCCTACCCTTCTCACCCCTGGCACTGGAGTCTATGGTTGGATTTCGATATTACTTCACAACAATCTTCTTTTTGCCTCGAATATATATGCCTGGCGACTTCGGGGCAGCCACTTTCACTCCGCTAAGCGTAGTGTACGACTCCTCTACCCTCTCGTCCTCAATGCTACGGATGGCAGTAGCAGAAGACGATACGGTGTAATAGAACTCCTGGTTGCCGTTGTCTGTCCAGTTCGACTCAAGCTTCACCATATAGTCGCCCAATTCTGCGTTTTCCACCTTCATCGTCAGTGTGTCAACAAGCTCAACAGTTTCTGTGGTTGCATCCTTGAAGGTGAGGTTTATCTCCTTTTCGCTCAGCAGCGTCGGCACCTTGTTTTCGTCGAGGGAATAGACAGAGCATTTTGCCCATTCTTCGCCTGTGAACTTACTCTTGTCGTAAGGATAGCCGGAATAGAAATAGAAGTGGAATGTGGTGTCAACCTTCTCGCAGTATTCCGAGCCAATATAATTGCGAATAATAGGCTCGTCGTAGATGGAGATTTTGTGGTGCGACTCGTAGTCGAGGGCAGGAAAGGTCAATACTCCATCAAACTCGCCTCCACGGCATATCACTTTGCCTATACCAATCTGCGCCCTTTTTAATTCCAATATCTTCGCCTTCTCAAGTGTGTTGGTGGCATCATGAGAAGGAAAATCGGTTTTATTTCCTGTCTCGTCAACGAGCCAGAAATAAACTCCACAATCCTCAGGCAATTCTGCTTCATCGTCAACAACATCGCTTGACTTGATTAGCATATTACAACCGATAAATCCAAGCCTAAACTTGTCGTCGCCGCTATCATTCCCTTGCAATCCCATGCTTTCGGTCAGAAGATAATTGTTATCAAAATACACAGTGTCTATTCTTAACACCTTGTATGGGTTTTCCTTCTCCTGTGCTTTCACCGTAGAGAAGTACAACAAGGCGAACAGAGTCAAAAGTAAACCTTTCCTCATTTTCTTTAAAAATTAAATTTTACCAATCCTTTGTTGTCTGCTCTATCTTTCCGCCTTCCTTTACGTTGACAACATACTCATAGCTGTATTCGTTGACATACTTCAGGAACTCCTCCTTGCTTACGTAGGTATCCATTGAAGACCAATGGATTTCTTGATTAGCATTCAACGCGCTGCCGTTCTGGTCGAAGATTCCGATAAACTGCTCGCCAGTGAATTCGCTAACGGTGTATTCGTCCTTGTCGAGCGTAACGCCATCTTTCAGCTTCATGGTCACTTTCAATCCCACCGTGGCAGGAATCTTTGCCTGCTTTGTTGATTGAATCCAAGTCGTGGTAGTCATCTTCTCTGTCTTCACCTCATCACCATCGGTATATTTCACCGTAACGTCAACAAGATCGAGAACTTCTTGAGCTACCTCGTATGTAAACATACCGTTAGCATAAGTGGCAACCCTCTTTTCTTCTGTAGGATTGTCGTCGTCGCCACAAGAAACCAAAACCGGAGCAGCCATTGCCAAGAGAAGCACTGTTGCCAAAGAGCTGAAAAGTCTTTCTAATGTTTTCATCTTTTTCTTTCCTTATTTTATATAATTAAAAACTTTGGTGCAAAGTTACTGCAATATATCTAAAATGTTAATAAAGTATGTGTAACATTTTGTGCAACATGTAGTGACATTTTGCGCAAATGGGTGTGACTTTTTCCGCCTACAACATTCATAGCACTGCTAAAAAACATGGAAAACCACTGATTATCAGCGAGTGACAAAATGTTACAAAAAAACACACCTTGTTTTATCCATAAACAAAAAAAATATTATTAACTTTGCAAAGTGAAATCGTAGAAACTAAAAATATGCACAACATCATTATCCTAACTGACTACGTTTACAACAAAGCAAGCATTACAAGCCTGCTTAACGAAATCAGCGACGACACATCGTTTGCCACTTGCGCATACACAGACAACATGGGGATAGCCGTGGTTGACACTAACGGAAACCCTGTTCTTGTTCCTTCCTATGGCGGAAGCAATCTGTCAAAGGAGAAAAACTCGCTCCTCGTAATAGGCAGCGAGGAGTGTTGCATTGAATACCGAGATAACGAGAACGACACGGAAAGCGTTCTCGACTTCAAAGTAACAGCTGTAGCCTACGACAAGAAGGTTTTCCAACCTGGAGAGCTCACCGTGACGCTTTCTGTAAAGGCAAAGAGCAAGTCGGCTTTTCAGGGCAATGTCTATATGGAGGCAATAAGGCAATGCTTTTTCAATTCATCCGACAAGACAAGCCCTGCCACAGTCAGCTTGATTGGTTTGTTAGACGCCGGCAACCACACAATCACTCCGCCCGAACGTTTGTACCTGCTGCAAAACATAGCGGTGAGATATGTGGTGTGCAGCTACAATCTCTGGCAAAAAGGCACTACAATATATGTGAACCTGAAGTGCTACAGCCCCGACAAGGCAATGACCATCAACAAATACAGCAAGGTGTATGGCGGCCTGCAGTTTGGCGAGGAGATACTCAACTTCGAGGCGCGCAACAAGTTCCATTTTTTGGATAAGGATATTAATTGCTCGCCCGACAGACTCCAGTTCCTCAACGACAACGGAAAGAGCAGAGAAAATGACACCACACTAAGGGAACTGCCACAGGCATATCTCGTGCAGTACAACGAGACTTTCTACGACTTCCTGCGACGCGTTTCCATACGCTGTGGAGAGTATCTCTACCACGAGAACGGAAAACTCTGCCTCGGACTTAAGAATGGTGTGCTCGACGAGAGCAAGACACTGGAAGGGGAAAACTACATAATATCCTATGCCGACGTGAACAACGAGGACAGCATAGGCATCAGCGTGGATTGTTTTGAACGCGACTACACCAAGGTGGGAAAGAGCGAAGAAGGTCCCAACACCACCACCGACACGATGTTCGTACCAGGATATGTTGACGACGAGCAGATGCATCGTGTCACAAAGGCAAACGACTACATCACCGACCGCTCGCCGTGGATGTCCGACCTTGCATATACCAACATCGGCAACACAATCTCCACAGCCAAGAGCGTTGCCGACGTGGCAAAGGGATTGGCAGTGCCTATAGGAAAGGAACTGGCAATGAGAATCATATCCCCCACTGAATCGGAGACTGCCTTCGACAGCATGAAACTGAACTATGCTGAAGACGTGGGCATCGACAGATCGATATGGATTGACGATCAGGTAAAGGTGACCATCAAGGACACTACAGGCGAAAAATTCCTCAACAAGTTCTACGCTGAGATTGAACGATTGGAGAAAATAGTGGAACGTGGAACCGTTTGCATCGACTACGGCGACAAGATTCCTCACCTCCTGCTTGGCGACGCCCTGAATCTCAACAACGGGCTTGCGCCAGGATACATCGTAACCCGACTTCACGGATCCATAAGCAGTTCCGTGGAAGGCACTACAAGCACTTTCAACAGTTCACACCACATTGAGGCAGTGCCTGTGCTGCAAGCCTCGGAAATGAAGGGAATAAAACTCGACGACAATGCCACTGTAAGAATACTTCCACCACATCTCAACATTCCCCACACGCTGCAGTCGTCGGGTCAGGAAGCCATAGTGGTGGAGACAAAAGACCCTCTGCAGATTGGACGCGTGAGAGTGAGATACCTTTGGCAGAAAGCCACCGACACCCTCTCGCCCTGGATTCGCGTCGTAGTGCCGTTCACCGTTGGCGGTGGAGGAATGATGATGACTCCCGCCGTTGGCGACCATGTGATGATAAACTATGCCGACAACAACATTGAGCGACCTTACGTCTCGGGATTCCTCTACACCTCGGAGCGCTATCCAAATAAGGGCAACACCATCGCCGACAACCGCATCAACTACAAATACACCTCGCGCTCAATAACGTCGGAAAACGGCCACGGAATAACCTTTACCGACAGCACTCCAAAGTCGTTTCTCAACTTTCTCATCCCGCCGCTCGCCGCTGCGTGGAACATTGCGGACATAGGACGACAGTGGAGCAAGGGCAACAAGGACAAAGCCGAGATAAAAAAATATGAAAAAGCTGTCACAAAAGCCGAGAAAGAGTATGGCAAGGACCAGAAAAGCCTCGAAAAGAGAAACGCGTGGGAACAGGCAAAGAAAGACCTTCTGGAAGCCAAGAACAGACAAGCCAACGACTCGCTGAGCACCATGAACACCATGATGTCTAACCCGCTCAACGGCGGAATGGTGCTGAAAGACGCCAACGGAATGTATGAGGTGAACCTCTCCTCTTCTAAACGTTCCATCAACATCAGTAGCCCATTCGGCAAAGTGGAGGTCAACGCCTTCACCGGCATAAAGATTACAGCACCCAACGGCGACGTGAAGATAGAGGGAAAGAACGTGACCATAGAGGCAGGCAACAACCTCACACTGAAGAGTGGCACAAACATCGTTGACAAGCCCAAGACTTACTTCGGCACCATAAGCTCCACCTTGCTCGGCATTGTGGGCGCATCGGCAGTGGCTGGAGTAGAAGCGGGAATAGAAAAGCTGAACCCGAACCTTAAGAAAATGTGGGACGAGGCAAAACACTTCACCGACCTCACCTTCATTCGCTCCTGCTGGGAGATAATAATGCGACCCGTGGAGGGAACACTCACCATACAGTCGAAGCGCAACGTTGTGGTGGTGGCAGGTCTTGGCAAGGCTTGGCTGCCCACTTCGCTGCTCTCTAAATCGGGAACATCCATTGAGCCAAACGGCTGGAACCCTAAGAACATCAACATATTGAAGGGAGGAGAAGCGGCGCAGAAACAAAAGTATTTCAACAACAAGGGCTTTGCCATCATCGCCCTGCTACGGGAGGTGAAGCAAGAGGTGAACACCTTCTACTTCAACCTGAGCAAGGGAATAAACCACATTCACGCTCTCTCCAAAGCATGCCTGAAAAAGGCAGAGACATTCAAGGGAATGAGAGCTGTGCGTATTCTTAACAGTCAATATTCAACCGACAATAATTTCACCCAGCCAACTGCGCAAAAGTTCATCACAATGGCTTGGGACGAAAAGCTGAAGGTGAAATATGCCAAGGACATGCTCAACGAAAACAACCGAAACCTCATTATCAACCCATTTGCGAACAAAGATGAGAAGATGATACTCGAATTTATCGAGGCTTACAACATATTGGCAGAATCGGTGAAGGTTTTCAAGAGTAACTACTCTGACACAAAGTCGCTCTACAACAAAATAAGGCAACACTGGGAAAGAGGACCTTACAAAGACATCGGATTTGTAGCTCCTGCCGAGAATCAAGTGCCCGACATAAAAAAGGCTACGAGCGAAGTGTATGACGGAACACTCAACAAACTTATTGAGTTAGGTGACCAACGACTGAAAATTTCGCCTGAAACAACCAAGAAGGTGATGCGTCAGATAATGTGCGGAGTGATAAACGGATTCAAGGGAGCAAGTGTGTACGACATAGCACAAGGAAGCGCACTCGACACACCTGCCACTTGTGACAACATCGACGACGAGCAGTGGCAGAAAGTAGTGGAAAGCATCGTGCCACACAAGAGCACCGCCGACGAGCTGGCTGCCGACGAGAAAAAAATGATGAAGGACGAGCTGGTGACAAGCCTTCTCGGACCTCTCGCTTCGGAGTTTGGAGTGGTTGTAGACGGCAGTGACTCGTGGAGCATACCTGGTGTTGAGGGACTTCTCAACTGGAAAGGCGCGGCAGGACCTCGTGCTTTCTCCGAATACACCGGAGCAGGCAACATACTTCTCTCCAACAACAAGGGATTCACCTACAAGCTCGACGACGACTCTGCAGGATTTGAGGCAATGCGAAATCCCGACCTACAGGCAGTGAAAGAATACCTCAGCTCACTCTTCAAGGCTACAGAACCACTTGTAATAACATAACAGAAAGGAACAACAACAATGGGATATATATTAGACGACCTGCAAAACACGCTCGACGACTTCAAGCAGTGTGTGAGCAAGGAACTGACAGAGATACACAACAGCAAGCGCGAAGTGCAGGAACTGAAAAACCAAATAGCCGAAATGACAAAAGGCATCAAGTTCGTGCGCGACGACAACACTATGATTCTCTCCTCACCGAGAATCATCATAGGCAACGTCGATGCCAGCGGGACAATGTTCCAAGGCGGTTCGGAAATAATCCTGCGCGGAACGAACATAAGGCTTGAGGGCGTGGGCGACGACAGCGGATCGGGAGGAACAATAAGCAACCGCGCAGCAACAATAGAGAACATTGCCGTGGACCCTGGAATGGACGGAAAAGAGTCGCTCGTCTGCAGCACCTCGCAGCTCCTGTTCCAGGCAAATAACATCTGCATGAGAGCCGACTCCGACAAGGGAACATTCGCCTCAGGTATAAGCTCGCTACCTGGCATAAATCTCACCTCCGACAGCACCATTGGCATTAACGCAACACCTTCTTACAAGACGAAGAAGGAAGCCATTGAGACGCGACTGACACAACTGCAGACAAGCGACACTAATCTGCAGACACAGATAGGAGCCACGGCAGACAAACTGAAGAATATATTCAACAAGATTACGGAAACCCTCGACAACCAATATTCCCTCTCCTCCACCGAGGAAGACTCAAGAAATAACCATGTGGAGATAAGGGATATACAACGCTCGTTCAAGAAGCAGTCGGAGGCTCTCGTGGCTTGTCTCAACTCCTACGTCTCACTGATTTCCGACCAAGCGGAGGTGAAACGCTGCGTGAAAGACCTCAACAAAATAAAGGAAGACCTTGAGGCAAAGAAAGACGCATTCAAGGAGAACGCCGACAAACCAGTCAACGCAAGAGTCTCAATACAGTCGGAATCTGTTTCCATAAAGGGCACCGATGGCGACGGAAACGTGAGAGTTAACCCCGAAGCAGGACTTCATGTTGAAATGCCTCATGTGACAATAGCTGCCAAAGACGGAAAGGACAATCTCCTGGAGAAAGGCAACTTCACGGTTAATGCCCACGACATAAATATCTCAACCGCTAACTTCAAACCCACCAACGACGAACACACCAAAGGCGACATCAGCGTGGAAGGCAACGTGACCATACAATCGAAAAACGTCGTCGTGGAGGCAATAGACAGGGAAGTGAAGGAAGCCAACGCCGACCCAACAGAAAAGGCTCTCGCTGCCGAGGGAACAATAAGCATGAGGGCAAGGACAATAAAAGCCGAGGCAACAGAGACAGACGGAAAATCTACTGGGTCGATAGCTCTGAACGCAAAAGACGTAAAGGTTGCATCAATGGACGTTGACAAGGACAGCCGCAAAGACAAAGCCCTTGCCGAAGGCAGCCAGATGGTGCTCGTGAGCGACAAGATGTTCATCGGCGGAGCAGACAAGAACAACAAGAGCAAACTCGTTCAGACTACATCCAGCAAGATAAGCTCAATAGCAAAGGATGCTGTGGAAATGCAGCAGAACGAAGGCAAGGCGGTTGTTACGCTGTTCCAGGATAGTGCATTCATTGGAGGAAACTCAAACTGTCTGAGAGGAAACACCGAAATCGACGGCGACAACATCGTAAGAGGAAAAGCAACAGTGAAGGTGGCAAAGATTGAAGGTTTGGAAGTCACCAGTTCTTTCGAGTCACCACGAATGAAGGACATTAAGGGACACGTAACACCAGGAAAGGCAGGAAAGCCGACTGTGAGAATACCTGAACAAGAACCCGTGAAACAACAAGAACAACAGTAAGATTATGCCAAAAATAGTAACACATCAAGCAAAGCTGAAATGCCCTCACGGCTCCACTCAGGGTTGGCTGCAAATAATAGATGCAAACCGACCGACCATAGATGGTAAAAACATTGCCACGATTAATGATTTTCAGCCCGTTACACAGATTTCCACCTTCGGTATGTGCAAAAGCCCATTAGACCCGAAATTTGCAGCTACAGGAATACCACAGCCTTGTGTCCCTTCAATTGTCACCCCATGGGTGCCTCCATGTCTTGAAACGGTAAACGGTATTCCCATGCTGCTCGACAACTGCAAGTGCATGTGCGTGTTTGGAGGAGTGATAACAATTGAAAATCCGGGACAAAGCGGAAACGTAACAGGGAAATTAAGTTAATGCAAAAAAGAAAAATATATGAAACACAAGATAATAAACGAAATAACAAAGGCTCAGGAACGACTCCTCGGCTACATAGGGCAAATGTCCTACGAATACTCGCAACTCTGCATCAAGGCAGACCCTTCGAGCCTTCTCGGTTTTGAGGAGACAATGGACGGGAAAGTATGGCACATGGAGGACATGGCGCGAGTGGTGGTTCACGAAGAGAAAGAGGACAACGACAAGATTGACATCTATCCCAACGACCCTGGATTCCTCTCGGTGATAATGAGCGGAATGATGACCATTCATCCCGAACTGAAGTTCTCCTTGGAAAAATACGAGGAAGCTGACGAGGACGACGACAATCCCGAACTGAAATTCCTTAGGCTCACAATGCCCACGATGAACGACGACAGACGAAAGTTGGTGCTCGCCGCCATAGACGCTATCGACGGACACTGCAAGGCAAACCACGAGGCAATGAAGGTGAAATATTCCGCCGAGCTCGCCAAAGTCACGGTAACCGAGAGTGCAGCAGATGCCGACGAGGCAAAGAAACTCTTCGAACAGCTCTTCGACAACTACTCGAAAATGCGCGAACAGCTTACCGAGCAGCAGAAAGAATACGTGGAAATAGCCTATAAGCGCTACCTTGAGGAAAAGACAAAAGAAGACGGAGTGAACCGAGACAGCCAAGGCAATCCTATTGGATCTACCTTAAAGTTAGACGACTGAAAATCATGCCTTCAGCCTTCGCCTAAAGATAATGAAATAGAGAATGCCCGCCACTGTAAGGCAGACGGGGAAAGCACTCCAGATGCCTACTAATCCAAATCCGCAGTAGATGCCGAGAAACCAGCTCAGGGGCAGCGAGACAACGAAATAGGAGAAGAAGGCGGCATACATCATCTGACGCATCTCGCCAAGACCACGCAAGGCATTGGCAAGACAACACTGGAAAGCGTCGCTCAGCTGGTAGAGAATGAGCGGGATTATGGTCATTGCCACAAGTTCGCCTACAAGGACATTTGAAGTGAACAGCGACCCTACATCATGGCGAAGCAGGAACACTGGAATAGCTATCAAGGTGGCAATTGCAATGATGATGAGGAAACCCGTTCGGGTGACATCCACTATAGCCCGCTTCTCGCCCATTCCCACAAAGTGGCTCACACGAATGCTTATCGCTGTGGCAATGCCGAGATAGATATTGTAGAAGAAGAGCGACATCGTGATCATTATCTGATGGGCGGCAAGCGGAAGAGTGCCTGTCCAGCCTACGAAAACAGCCACAAGCGAAAAAGCTCCGCACTCTATTGTTGACTGTATGGCGGAAAGCCAGCCAAGCACGTTCATGCGGCGGAAATAGGCAATCACCTCTGCCCTTCTTGCCTCCTTCGCTCCGTGGCTGAACACAGAGTATTCACGCTTGCTCCTGAACACCAAAAAGAACGCCACAGCCATTAAAAGTCGCGACAGGGCGGTAGATACTCCAGCGCCGAGCAAACCAAGCTCAGGAAGCCCCAAATTGCCGTAGATGAGCAAATAGTTGCCGAGAATGTTTATCAGGTTTCCCGACACGAGAACATACATTGATGTCTTTGTTCTCCCTATAGTGTCGAAAAACTGCTTAAACTGGCAGCCAAAAACAGCAAAAGGTATGGAGATAATGTTCACAATCAAGTAGGGACGCATGAGCGACAGAAGCTCTGAAGGCTGTCCGAGATAGGGCAAAGAGAAATAGAAACCCACCATAGTGGCAACAAGCACTACGCTGAGCAACATATTGGCATAGGAAGCGGCACAAACCACCTTCCCTACCCTACCCTGTTCCTGTCTGCCCACAAAGGGTCCCACTATCGGTGTAAGGGCAAAGTTGAAACCAATGGCAAAGATTACAGCCAACACGAAAATATTGTTCACAAAACTGGCGGCAGCCAACTCCACTGTAGAGTGATGTCCAATCATGAAAGTGTCGGCAAAGTTGAGGACAAGGTTTCCTATTTGTCCCACAACGACTGGTGCGCCGAGGCGCAGAAGGTCTTTATAATGATTCAATTCAATATGCGTTTTATTTCGTTCAACTTGTTTAGTGCGTCAACGGGAGTGAGGTTGTTGATGTCGAGCCCTCTTATCTCGTCACGTATCTGACAGAGCACAGGGTCGTCGAGCTGGAAGAAGCTGAGCTGCATTCCGTCAGCCTTTTTCGCTGCGTTCACCACTGGTCGTCCTGTTCCCCCCACTCCTGCGTTGTCTGTCTCAAGTTGCTTCAATATGGTGTTTGCCCTCTTCACTATGCTTCGTGGCATTCCCGCTATCTCTGCAACATGGATACCGAAGGAGTGCTCGCTGCCTCCCGGCATGAGTTTTCGGAGGAAGATCACCTTTCCGTCCACTTCCTTCACGCTGACGTTGTAGTTCTTTATGCGTTTGAAGTTCTTCTCCATCTCATTCAGTTCGTGGTAGTGTGTGGCGAAGAGTGTGCGTGCCTGTGCCCGCTGATGCTCGTGCAAATACTCCACTATTGCCCATGCTATGGAAATTCCGTCGTAGGTTGATGTTCCTCTTCCCAATTCGTCGAAGAGCACGAGTGACTTAGGAGTAACATTGTTGAGAATATTCGATGCCTCTGTCATCTCCACCATGAAGGTTGACTCGCCGAGTGAGATATTGTCGCTTGCGCCCACACGTGTAAATATTTTATCAACAAGACCTATTCTTGCGCTCTCTGCTGGCACAAAACTTCCCACTTGCGCCAGCAGCACTATGAGGGCTGTCTGGCGGAGCAGAGCCGACTTACCTGCCATGTTTGGTCCTGTAATTATCATTATCTGTTGCTGTTCCGAGTCGAGCAAAATGTCGTTGGGCACATATTCCTCGCCCATCGGCAGTTGTGTCTCTATCACTGGATGGCGGCCTTGGCGTATTTCTATCACGTCGGAGGAGTCAATCACCGGACGAATGTAGCGGTGTTCCTGCGCCGACTTGGCGAAGGAGAGCAGGCAGTCGAGCTGTGCCACGAGGCTTGCGTTGATTTGTATCTGTGGAATAAACTCCTGCATGGCAAGGACGAGGTCGTTGAACAACTTCATCTCCAAGGAGAGAATTTTCTCCTCAGCTCCGAGTATCGTCTCCTCATATTCCTTCAGTTCCTGTGTTATGTAGCGTTCGGCTTGCGCCAGTGTCTGTTTTCTAATCCATGTCTCTGGCACAAGATCCTTATATGTGTTTCGCACTTCAAGATAATAGCCGAACACGTTGTTGTAGCCAATCTTAAGGCTTTGTATTCCAGTTTCTTTCTGCTCACGCTCCTGTATTTTCAGCAAGTAGTCCTTGCCGTGGTAAGCCACTTGTCGCAGTCGGTCGAGCTCCTCGTCCACTCCGTCTCTTATCACTCCTCCCTTATTTATAAGTTGCGGTGAGTCGGGTTCTACCTCTCTGCCTATTCTGTCGCGAATAGATTCGCAGAGGTTGAGTCTCTCCCCCACTCTCTTCAGCGCGTCGTTCTTGGCGTAGAGGCAAGCTGTCTTTATTGGTTTCACTGCCTCAAGTGCTGTCTTCAGCTGCACTATCTCTCGCGGCGACACTCTTCCCACGGCAACCTTAGATATGATGCGCTCAAGGTCGCCAATGCGGTGAAGCTGCTCGTCGGCAAGTTCGCGGAACTCTGGTTCGCGGAAGAAATATTCCACCACGTCGAGCCTGTCGTCTATCTGCCTTGCGTTCTTCAGCGGGAATACGAGCCAGCGTCGCAACATTCTTCCTCCCATCGGCGTAACGGTCTTATCCACAACGTCGAGAAGCGACGTTCCGTCATCCTGCAAAGTTTGTATAAGCTCAAGGCTTCGTATGGTGAACTTGTCCAAACGCACATATTTCTCCTCCTCTATTCTCGATATTCCCGTGATGTGTGATATATGTGTGTGTTGCGTCATTTCCAGATACTGCAGCACAGCTCCCGCCGCCACTATTCCGTTTTTCAGGTGGTCAATACCAAAACCTTTTAGGTTTTTCACCTGGAAGTGACTGAGCAGCTTGCCTGTTGCCGACTGTTCTGTGAACACCCACTCGTCGAGTTCATAAGTAAAGAATTTTTGTCCGAAAAGCTCCTCAAATCCTGATTTCATTACCCTGTTCACGAGTATCTCTCGTGGCTCAAGATTTGTAAGTAGTTTTTCTATATAGTCGTTTGTACCCTCTCCAGTGAGGAACTCGCCTGTGGAAATGTCGAGGAAAGCCACTCCTATCGACTGTTTTCCGAAATGCACCGCCGCAAGGAAGTTGTTCTCCTTGTAGTTGAGCACATTGTCGTTCATTGCCACTCCAGGCGTAACAAGCTCCGTTATTCCGCGCTTCACGAGTTTCTTTGTCAGCTTCGGGTCTTCCAGTTGGTCGCATATTGCCACTCTCCTACCCGCCCTGACGAGTTTAGGCAAATAGGTGTCGAGGGCGTGATGTGGAAATCCCGCCATCTCCGACCCTACTGAAGCACCGTTGTTGCGTCGGGTGAGTGTTATTCCGAGAATTTTTGATGCCACGATGGCATCTTCGCAGTAGGTCTCGTAGAAGTCACCACAGCGGAACAGTAGCACAGCGTCGGGATGCTTTGCCTTAAGGTCGAAGAACTGCTTCATCATTGGAGTCAGCTCGTTATCTTTCTTTGCCATAAACCGATAAAAATTTGCTTTGGAGTGCAAAATTACTTAATGTTGGGCGAAAAACAAAACAAAAAGAGGAAAAAAAGAAAAATTTTCGCATACTAATACATATTATATAAAGAAATAGTTGTAACTTTGCACTCACTACACACTAAAAGTGAGAAACTTAAAAAATTAAATATAATGGAATACAACTTTAGAGACATCGAGAAAAGATGGCAGGAAAACTGGGTTGAACAGAAGACCTACAAGGTTGCTGAGGACCCGAAACGCAAGAAATTCTATGTGCTCAACATGTTCCCCTACCCTTCTGGCGCAGGTCTTCATGTTGGTCACCCTCTTGGCTACATAGCAAGCGATATCTATGCACGCTACAAGCGTCTCAACGGATTCAACGTGCTCAACCCTATGGGCTACGACGCCTACGGACTTCCCGCTGAGCAGTATGCCATTCAGACAGGTCAGCACCCTGAGGTGACCACTGTGGCTAATATCAACCACTATCGTGAGCAGCTCGACAAGATTGGTTTCTCGTTCGACTGGGATCGTGAGGTGCGCACTTGTGACCCCGACTACTACCACTGGACACAATGGGCATTCATCCGAATGTTCAAGTCCTACTACAGCCTTGCATCAAAGAAGGCGCAGCCAATCATCAAACTCATTGAGCATTTTGAGCTGATGGGAACAGAGAACATCTCTGCTGCATGCACCGAGGAACTTCATTTTACGGCTAAGGAGTGGAATTCTTTCAGCGAGAAGAAAAAGCAGGAGGTGCTGATGAACTACCGAATAGCTTATCTCGGAGAGACAATGGTAAACTGGTGTGCCGCTCTTGGCACTGTGCTTGCCAACGACGAGGTGGTTGACGGAGTGAGTGTGCGTGGTGGTTATCCTGTGGTGCAGAAGAAGATGCGCCAGTGGTGTCTGCGTGTTTCCGCCTATGCCCAGCGATTGCTCGACGGTCTTGACACAATAGATTGGACAGAGTCGCTGAAAGAGACACAGCGCAACTGGATTGGACGCTCCGAGGGAACTGAGATGGAATTTAAGGTGAAGGATAGCGACGTGAAGTTCACCATCTTCACCACTCGTGCCGACACCATCTTTGGTGTCACCTTCATGGTGCTTGCTCCTGAGAGTGAGCTTGTTGACCAGCTCACCACCGACGACCAGCGTGATGCCGTTGAAGAATACATCACTTATGTGAAGAAACGTACTGAGCGCGACCGCATCAGCGACCATAAGGTCACGGGGGTGTTCTCAGGTTCTTACGCCATCAATCCTTTCACTGGAGAAAGTATTCCTGTTTGGATTTCTGAATATGTATTGGCTGGTTACGGAACAGGTGCCATTATGGCTGTTCCTGCCCACGACTCACGCGACTATGCCTTTGCCAAGCACTTCAACCTTCCTATCATTCCTCTCATTCAGGGTGCCGACGTCAGCGAGCAGAGCTTCGACGCAAAAGAGGGCATTGTGGAAAACTCGCCAAAGAGTGGGGTAGAGGCTCTTAACGGTTTCTCGCTCAATGGTCTCACAGTGAAGGAGGCTATTGCCGCAACAAAGAAATTCGTGACTGAAAACAACCTCGGTCGTGTTAAGGTGAACTATCGTCTGCGCGACGCTATCTTCTCACGTCAGAGATATTGGGGCGAGCCATTCCCTGTTTATTACAAGGACGAGATGCCTTATATGATTCCAAAGGAGAAACTG
>SAMEA3663038__coassemble_203_pt1 | contig 22268 bp, 19 predicted proteins | sample SAMEA3663038__metabat2_low_PE_036 | metagenome-assembled genome bin SAMEA3663038 (sample SAMEA3663038) | pig gut metagenome | biome: pig gut; feature: pig-associated habitat; material: faeces | place: France | collected 2012 | reverse complement strand
GAAACATCCAAGGCATGACCCCTCGTTCCCTCCGCGTCCATACTATCAGGTGTTTGGCACGAGACATGGGTTCCTTCCCAATCTAAGTGTTCTCGACTTGCTGTTCAATATGGGGCCTGAGGGAATATTTCTGTTACAATAAGAAAAGAAAGAAAGGATATGGGTAAGAAAAGTATAATAGACCTTAGCCTACGCATGACGCAGGTGTCACATAGTGGCACTGACTTCATCGACGGGGACGTGTTGTTGAGCGACAGGCTCAACAAGGATTCCATGCCCACAAGTCCACACCGCATGACTTTCATCCTCGTGGCACTATGCACCAAGGGAGAGTGTACGTTCACGGTAGATACACAGCAACTGACAATAAGGAAAAACGACGTGGTGATAATCTCCGACCGGCATATAGTGGACAACTTCCAGTCGAGCGACGATGCCGACGGACTTGTGATGATTCTTTCAGTGAACTTCTTCTACGAGGTGGTTAGAAACGTCAGCGACGTGTCGATGCTGTTCTGTTTTTCAAGAAAACATCCAGTGGTGTCGTTAACCGACAATGAAGTGGAACTGTTCAGAAGCTATTTCTTCATGCTCAAGGAGAAAATGCGGGCTACGGACAACAAGTTCCGCCGCGACATAGTGAGGACGCTTATCCTTGCCATGTTCTACGACCTGAGCAACGTTATAGTACGACTACAGGAGTCGGAAAGCAAAAAGCAGACACGTGCAGACAGTATTTTCACTCAGTTCATAAGACTCGTGGAACTGAATTTTCGCAAAGAGCGCAGGGTTGGATGGTATGCGGAGCAACTTTGCATCACTCCAAAATATCTTTCGGAAACTGTGAAGAACGTGAGCAACCGAACGCCAAACGAATGGATAGACAGTTATGTGTCGCTTGAGTTACGAGTGCTGTTAAAATCCACTACCAAGTCGATAAAGGAAATATCAGACGACATGAACTTCCCCAACCAGTCGTTCCTCGGCAAGTTTTTCCGTGAACATGTGGGAGTGAGCCCTTCAGCCTACAGGAAAAGATAGGCGGGAAGTTGACAATTCCTCCGCTGCCGCCTCAAGCATCTCGTACCATTCACTGCCGAAACGTCTGACGAGCGGCTCCTTAAGAAACTTATATATCGGGAGGTCGAGTTCCTTGCCTTTCTTCACTGCCTCTTGGCATATATTCCAGCGATGATAGTTCAAACCAATAAGCCCATTGCTTAGCGACACCTCACGAATGGGATATAGCGCACAACTTATTGGTTTGCAGAAACGTGCCTTGCCTGCACGGTAAGCCTTTTCGAGGGCGCAGAAACAACAGCCGTTATCATGACAGGTGAACACGCAATCCTTTCCTCCTACAATACTTGTCACGAGGTCGCCTTCCTCGTCGGTATATGCCACTCCCTGTTTGTCTATGATGGCTTGCGCCGAAGCCGACAGTTCGTCCCACACCACGTCGAGCGAATCCTCTATGGCAGCCACCTCGTCGAGAGTCACCGGTGCGCCAGCATCGCCCTCAACACAGCACTCACCCTTGCAGGCGTCAAGATCGCAGCAAAACCTTTCGGTCAATATCTCCGTTGTTATTAAAACATTGTCTATCTGAAAAAACATAATTCCTTAACTTTTTTAACCCCTCAAACGAACTTTATTTTTTTTTACTCTTTAATCCTTTAATTTTTTAATCCTTTAATTTTTAATTTCGCATAGCGACCTCTACCATTTTATCTCCTCTTTGCCATGCTCGCTCAAATAGTTGTTTGCACGTGAGAAATGGTGGTTGCCAAACCATCCGCCACGGTTTGCCGACAAAGGCGAGGGATGAACCGACTGCAAAACGAGGTGACGAGAGGAGTCAATCAGCGGCGCCTTGCTACGAGCATATCCTCCCCAAAGTATGAAGACCAGATTGTCACGATGGGCGTTAAGTGACTTAATGGCAGCGTCGGTGAACTCCTCCCAACCCTTGCGCTGGTGGCTTCCCGCCTGATGGGCACGCACCGTAAGAGTGGCATTGAGCAATAGCACACCTTGCTCTGCCCAGCGCGTGAGATCGCCACTTTGGGGAATTGGCGTGCCGAGGTCGTTGTTTATCTCCTTAAAGATGTTCATCAGTGAAGGAGGGAAAGGCACACCGTCGTTCACGGAGAAACTCAGGCCATGAGCTTGTCCTGGCTCGTGATATGGGTCTTGTCCGATAATCACCACCTTCACCTTGTCGAACGGACAGAGATTGAAGGCATTGAAGATGAGATGCCCGGGAGGATAGCATGTAGCACTACCGTATTCCTGATGTATGAAATTGACAAGACTGACGAAATACTGCTTGTCGAACTCGTCGCCAAGCTGCTCGCGCCACGTCTCTTCTATCTTTACATTCATGTTTTTTAAGAGTGTTTTTTGTTTTTATGAAGTGCAAAAATAATAGATTTTCGGCATTTTTCCAAACGAAATGCACAAAACTTGCTTTTTTTAACGCACCATTTGCAAAAACATGAAAAAAAAGGATTATCTTTGCCAACAAATAAAGACATAACACTTATGAAACATAAGACAATACTGGCTTTTTCAGCCATAGCCACTTTCCTCGTGTCGATTTCCTCTTGCACAAACAACTATTTTGACCAGGACAGATATGAGGAACTTGTGACATCCACTTTCCCCGTTGCCGACATTGACAGCCTCCACGACTGGAATCTCTTGACTACAGTCATTGCAACAATAGATCTCAGCTCTGCCCCGTCGGCAGGGTATGTGGTTGACATCTACGACAAAAACCCGTCTGACGCCTCGGCATACAAACTTGCAACGGGAGGCGTGAACGGGAATGCGGTGCTGAATTTCAACCTTCCGAGAGACAGCAAGATGACACAACTCTACGTCACGGCTACGGGAGGAGGGAAGCGAGTGGTTGACAGTTACTTCCCGTTATACGACAACATCATGTTTGTTTCGCCAAACGGCAAGCCGGCGGAAGCATCAGCCAATCCTAAAGCGCCTGTCATGGAATACACCTACTGCTTCGAGGAGACTTTCCCCGAGGGTGGAGACTTCGATTTCAACGACTGTGTCATGGGAGTGAGCATGGAGAAAAGCCCGAAGGAACAGAACGGCAAGGCTGACTATCTCGACATCACCATACGCCTGAGAGCAGTCGGAGGCTACAAGACCATTGCAGCATCCATGCGTCTGGCTAACATTTCACCGGCAATGGTCAGTGATACATTCGCCATAACACGGAAGGGTTGGGATTTCTTCCAGTATGCTGTAGATTATCTTGAGGACCCGCAGGGAGTAATGAAACAGTCGAGGACATCCGACGTGCGCATCGACCTCTTTAACGATGCCCATTTTGCCATCAATGGTGGAAAACTTGACGAGTCGGGCACCATGGTTCCACACCCCTGTATCAACACCAACGCCGAGACAACCAATCCCTCATTGGAAAAGGCAGGGCCGCGCACCTCTACCTATCGCATAGAGTTTAAGGACAAGGAAGCGTTTAACAGCTTCACGTTCTCCGACCTCGACCTCTTTATCATCACCGGCTACAATGCCAATTACTACGAGACTCATACCGTGCCTTTTTTCGGTTTGCAGGTATTGAAAACCTATCCTACAAACATCAATTATGTGCCTTGGGCTCTCGTCATTCCAGACGTGTTCCAGTATCCTGTGGAAGGCATGCAGATTTGCAAATACTCTTCCGGTCTCAACTACTATGAGGGTGCTTACCAGTTGGGACAATATTCATTTGGAGCATGGGCACGCGACAGAAACAATATCTCTGCACGCAGCTGGTATCGTTTCCCACAGGCAAAGATGGTATATCCGCTCAACTAATCAGAGTATTGCCAGTGTTCAACTGCACAGATTGAATAAAAAAATGCGGAATGTCGGGATTTAGATTGCCCAACATTCCGCAATTCTTTTGTTTGCTGTTAGCGTGGTTGTTATGCCAACAGTTTCTTGACGATGTCTGATATTGTCTTGCCGTCAGCCTTACCGGCGAGCTGCTTGTTGGCTGCTCCCATCACCTTACCCATTTCCTTGATGCTTGTGGCGCCTGTCTGGGCGATGATCTCCTTCACGGCGGCTTCTATCTCCTCTGCGCTGAGAGGTTTTGGCAGATAGTTCTCAATTACCGCCACCTGTGCCAACTCTGCCTCGGCGAGGTCCTCACGGTTCTGGCTCTTGTAGAGAGCTGCGGAGTCGTTGCCTTGCTTGGCAAGTTTCTGCAGTATCTTTAGGGCAGCGGCGTCCTCAAGTGTGTCGTTAGCTCCAGGAGCTGTCTTTGCCTCAATAAACACTTTCTTGATGTTGCGCAGGGCCTCAAGACGTACCTTGTCCTTTGCCTTCATTGCCGCAACGATGTCTTTGCTTACTTGATCGAATAACATATCTTAATATTTTTAACCTGTCAACTCTAAATTACAAGAATTTTATTGTGCCTGGTGAAGCCTCCTTTGGCTCCTCCACAACGGGTTCCACCTTCGTTTCCTTGATGTATGAGAGGCTGTTGATGCTCTCCAGTATCTCCTTTGTACGCTTGTAGGTTGGAGTGTCCTCCACCTTTGCAATGACGTTGTCGTTGTCGAGATCCTCAGAGTGGAAGAGGTAGATGTGCGGGCGGCGCTTATACTTGAGGTTGTTGCCCTCGTTGCCATAGTAGCGGTTGCGGCGATCCTGACGCTCTGCAGCCTTTTCCTGCTCCTCGGCAATGCGGTTTGCCTCCTCTTGTGTGTGACGCTTTATGTGTCCGTGCATTCCGTCCACATTCTCTATGCCGAATCCAGTGGCAAGAATTGTCACCTTCACCTTCTTCCCAAGCTCAGGGTCGGTGGCTATACCCCATTTTATCTCAAAGTCGCCGAACTTTGCCATGAAATCGTTCACGTCGTTCATCTCCTCCATAAGAAGTCCGTCCTTGCTGTCCTTGTTGCCACAGAACGAGATGTTGAGAAGAATCTTCTTCGAGTTGAACACGTCGTTGTCGTTGAGCAATGGAGAGTTAAGTGCATCGTCGATAGCCTTTTTCACACGTCCCTCGCCTTCGCCATAGCCAGTGCTCATTATTGCAACTCCACCGTCCTTAAGAACCGTCTTCACATCGTTGAAGTCGAGATTGATAAGTCCATGAACAGTGATAATCTCTGCTATGCTCCTTGCAGCCACACTCAGTGTGTCGTCAGCCTTACCGAAGGCATCGAGTACTGTCAGCTCTGGGTATATCTCGCGCAGACGTTCGTTGTTGATTACGAGAAGGGCGTCAACATTCTTCGACATCTGCTCCACGCCGTCGAGAGCCTGGTCAATCTTGCGGTCGCCCTCGAAACGGAAAGGAATAGTAACTATACCCACAGTGAGTATGTCCATTTCCTTGGACACACGGGCTATCACTGGAGCGGCACCAGTACCTGTGCCACCACCCATACCGGCGGTGATGAAGGTCATGCGTGTGCCGTCGTTGAGCATCTTACGAATGTCGTCAATGCTTTCCTCAGCGGCTATTCGCGCCCTCTCCGGCTTGTTTCCTGCTCCAAGTCCCTCCTTGCCCAACTGCAGGTGAACAGGCACCGGAGAGTCGTTGAGTGCCTGCGCGTCGGTGTTGCACAACACGAAGGTAACGTCGTGAATTCCCTCTCGATACATGTGGTTGACGGCGTTGCCACCACCTCCACCAACACCAATGACCTTTATGATGCTATGCTCTTTGTCTGGCGACCCGAAGTCCACCAATGGTATATTGTTGTCTGCCATATTCTTTCTTGTTTATTTTCAATTTTCAACCTTCAATTTACTACTCGTCTGCAGTCATGTCCTTAACCACCTTTTTCAGCCACGATATGCTCTTGTTTAGCGGACTGTTCTTGCGGCGTTCCTCCTCCTGGCGTTTCTTTTCTTCCTCAGCTTGTCGGCGAGACTCGGCCTCTATCTCAGCTTGTCGGCGTTCCTCTTCCTCGCGTCGGCGCTGAGCTTCTTCCTCTGCCTTGCGTTTCTCCGCCTCGGTGAGCACCACTCCTGTCTTTTTCGTGTTGTCGCTACGCTGTCCGAGCGAGACAGGACCGTTGAGCGAAGCCGAGTTGTTGCTGTCGAAGAGGTTTGTTGGGTCTATCTCCACTCCCGCACAGTTCTGGTCGCCCTTGATAAGAAGTCCGAGGATGGTGTTCATCATTCCGTTCTTGGAGTTGATGTCGGGACTCGACGATTTCACCGTGTAGTTCACAAACTTTGCCACACGAATTTTGTCGAGATGAGTGTAGTTGTAGAAAGCCTTCTCGATGTTCTTTATGTTTGATCCGCCACCGGTGAGGATTATTCCTCCGAGGAGCAACTTTTCGTAGTAGTCGGACGGTATCTGGTTCCAAACGTTCTCTATTATTTCCTCCAATCTTCCTTCCACTATCTCTATGAACTTGCGGCTATCTACGCTGCGCTCTTGGTCGATCGGCAGTTTGAGGTTGTTGTCGATGTCGGCATTGTCGGTGTAGGCGCAGCCATATTTCAGTTTCATCTTCTCTGCCTCGCCTTCCTCAATCTGCAGCGATGCAATGTCCTTTGTGATATTGCGGCTTCCCAAAGGTATGACTGCAAGATGGCGCAGGATATTCTTGTTATAGACACACACTGTTGTGGTGTCGGCACCAATATCCACCAAAGCGCAGCCAGAGCGTTTCTCTGTCTCTGTAAGCACACTGTCGGCAAGTGCGATGGGCGAGATGAACATATCCGCCACATTCACTCCCGCATTCTCAAGACAACGGTTAAGGTTCTTGTAGAACGTGTAGCGTTGGAGTATGTTGAGGAAGTTGCCCTCAAGATGTGAGCACTGTATGCCAACAGGATCTATCTGGTATTGCGAATCAACCTTGAACTCCTGTATCACATAGCTCTGCTTCTCCTGGTCGGCATATTCCATTGTCCTGTTTGCCTCCATGAGTTCAACCACCATGTCCTCGGTCACCTTGGTGTTTGCAGGCAGCTCTTTTGTTATCACGTTCTTCACGCTCCTTATTGACTGTCCACCCACACCGACGTAAACCTTTGTTATCTCCGTCTTCAGTTGGGTGCTTAGTTTCTTTACGATGTTTGAGATGCAGAGGGCTGTCTTGTCGATGTTGTAGGCAACACCCTTGCGTATGAATGATGACGACTCCTCCTTGACCAGGGCGAGCACATTGATGCTCCCGTCGAGGTTCTTCTGTCCTGCGATGCCTGTCACCTTTGATGAACCAAGCTCGATTGCTACGATAAATTCCTTTGTTGCCATCTCTTATATTGTACTATTGTTATATTTTTTCTTCTTGCAAATTATCTGGTTGTCGAAAGCCACATTGATGTAGGAGTATTTGTTCCATCCTGCCTCGCTGAGTCCATAGCGGTAGAATTTCTCTACGCGCCCCAGCTTTTCCTTTATCTCCGTTGGCTCACCGATATATATGATGTGTTCGCCAACTCTCGGCACCATTTCCAGTGTTCCGTCGTGCAGCACGTTTACCTGTACTATCTGGTTTTGCCAAAACCTGTCGGAGAGTACGGCGTTGCCCACCTTCGCCAACACTTTTTGTGCATATTTGCGGCTGATGTTGCCCGTGGCGATTATTATGTCGGAACAATATTTCATGTTTGGCATCACTCCGCCGTTGTTGTCGATGTAGTAGTCGTCGCCGTTGTCTGCCTTTATCCTTATCACCGGCATGCGCTGTGTCAGTTCTATGCATACATGTCCGCTCTGTGTCTTGTAGCATTGCGCCTCGTTCACGAATGGGCTGCTGCACAGTGTCTCCTCTATCTGTCGTATGTCGATGTTCTCCATCGGTTTTGCCAACGGATAAATCTTGTGCCTAACAAGGATTGCCTTTATCTCGTCAACATTGAGGAAACCGTCAACTACCCCGTCCCTGATGTCTATCCTCACCTTGTTGCACACCATTCCCTTGCCATCAGGCTTGTTAAAGGCTGTTATGGCAAGCAGCAGATACACTGCGAGTGTCACATCAATGACTATTATGGCGGTCTTCTTCCAATTCATGTTGTTTCCGTTTATTATTTCAGTTTCTCCTCAAGCAGGCGCGTAATCTCTGGCACATAGTTGTCGAGGTCGCCTGCGCCAAGCACTATGAGCACCTCGAAATCGTGGTTTCTGACATAGTCGAGAACCTCGTCCTTGCTTATCATCTCCTTCTCCACGCCTTCCTTCAGGTTGTCGTAGATGAGTTTGGAGCTGACTCCAGGTATTGGCTCCTCGCGTGCGGGATAGATGTCGCAGAGCACCACCTCGTCGAGCTGGCTTAGGCTGTTGGCAAAGTCCTTGTAGAAGTCTCTTGTGCGGGTGTAGAGGTGTGGCTGGAAAATTGCCGTTATGCGCCTGTCACGGTATAGTTCGCGTATGCTCCTCGCGCTCTGGTATATCTCCTGCGGATGGTGTGCATAGTCGCTGAGGAAAACGATGCGGTCGTTCTTCAGCTTGAAGTCGAAACGGCGGTCAACGCCACCGTAGGTCTCCATTCCACGGCGCAGCTCGTCTGCCGTGCAGCCAGCCAATTGTGCCATTGCCATAGCTCCCACACCGTTCTCAATGTTTATGGGAATTGGCTGTCCGAGGCGCACGCCTCTCACATTCTCTATAGGAGAGACGAAGTCGAAGGTTATCTCACCGTTTTCTATCACGATGTTCTCTGCGTGGAAGTCGCCCTCGTCACGGCTATACTCATATCTTCTCACTCCCGGCTGCAGGTCGTCTTTCATCTCAAGTCCCTTGCGTATGATGAGCGCACCACCTGGCTGTATTAGCGTGGAGTAGTGGTTGAAGCTCTCAAGATAAGCCTCCTTGGTGCCGTAGATGTCGAGATGGTCGGGGTCGGTGGCGGTTATAACACTTATCCACGGACGCAGCCAGTGGAACGACCGGTCGAACTCGTCGGCCTCTATCACCACATAGTCGCTGTCGCTGAGTATGTAGTTTGTACCGTAGTTCTTCGAGATGCCTCCGAGAAAGGCGTTGCAATCCACGTTGCTCTGGTGCATTATATGTGCACACATGGTCGAAGTGGTTGTCTTTCCGTGAGTGCCTGCCACACAAAGCCCCTTGTGTGTACGTGTCAGTGTGCCGAGCACCTGTGCGCGTTTCTCTATTCCGAAGTTGTTCTCACGGAAGAATACGAGTTCCTTATGTTCGGCAGGTATTGCAGGCGTATAGATCACGAGACAGCTCCTTGGGTCTTTGCAAGCCGCTGGAATTTCGTCGATGTTCTCGTCGTAGTGTATCAGCATACCCTCTTTCTCAAGCTGCAGTGTCAGTGGTGTGGAAGTCTTATCGTATCCTGCCACCATAATGCCCTTGTGTAGGAAATATCGTGCTATGGCGCTCATTCCTATGCCGCCCGCACCGATGAAATATACTGCCTTTATATCTTTAAGTTCCATAATTATTCGCTTTTAACTAATTTCAGCACTTCCTTGGCTATTATTTCCGCGGAGTCAGGCAGTGCCAGTTTCTTGATGTTCATGCTCAGGCTTTTGAGTTTTCCGTCGCTCTTCACTGTTTCCAGCGCGAGGTCGAGCAGCTCGTTTGGCGCCATGCTGTCCTTCATTATCATTGCCGCCTGCCTGTTCACCAATGCCATGGCGTTCTTTGTCTGATGGTCTTCGGCAACGTTAGGCGAGGGCACGAGAATCACTGGTTTTCCTATTAAGCAGAACTCAGAGATGCTGCTTGCCCCTGCGCGGCTTATCACGAGGTCGGCTGCCTTGTATGCCGCACCCATGTCGCTTATGAAGTCGGTGGCTATCAGGTTGACTATTGGCTCCACGGCTGCCAGTTGCTCGTTTATCTTGGCGTTGTAGTATTTTCCTGTCTGCCAGATTATCTGCACGTCCGACTTGCGTATGGTGTCGAGGCGGCGCAGTATGCTCTCGTTGATTGTCCTTGCCCCAAGGCTTCCGCCCACAAAGAGTATTGTCTTCTTCGTCGGGTCAAGGCCAAATGTCTTTATCGCCTCTTCTCGTGTCAGTTTAGTGTCGAGAAGGTTTTGCCTCACGGGGTTTCCAGTCTTCATTATCTTGTCGGCAGGGAAGAAACGCTCCATTTCGTCGTATGCCACACAAATCTTCGACGCCTTCTTCGCCAAGTGCTTGTTAGTCACTCCCGCATAGGAATTCTGCTCCTGAATGAGGCAAGGGATTCCTAGTCTCGCAGCCGCGTCGAGAGTTGCTCCACTGGCATAGCCTCCCACTCCCACCGCCGCCTGCGGCTTGAAGTCGTTGACTATCTTTCTCACCTGTCGGAGGCTCTTTAGGTAGTCGAGTGCCACGCCGATGTTCTTTGGCGACCACAGCGGACGTATAAGTCCCCTTACAGGCAATCCTACAATCTCATATCCTGCTGCAGGAACACGTTGCATCTCCATTCTTCCCTGTGCGCCGACGAAGAGTATCTCCGCCTCTGGTCTCAATGCCTTTATGGCATTGGCAATAGATACGGCAGGAAAAATGTGTCCTCCCGTGCCTCCACCGCTGATTATGATTCTCAAACTGTCACTCATACCTTATTTATATATTATAATAGTGTGCAAAATTACTAATTTTCTATCTTATAATGTCATTCTGCGGCATTTTTTTTCTTTTTTTCCTTAATTGATTGACATCGTCATCGTCTTATGCCACCACAACGGCAGGAGTTTCACCGCTGTCGGTTTTCTGCTTGTCGCTTACCTTACGCTTGGCTGAACGGCTTATGCTCAGTATCATGCCTATGTAGGCGCAGTTGATGATGGTTGACGTTCCTCCCTTGCTTATCAGCGGCAAAGGCTGGCCCGTTACAGGAGCAAGACCTACAGCCACAAGCATGTTGAATACTGCCTGAACCACTAACAGCAGGGCAAGTCCCATGGCAAGGAAAGCAGGGAAGTTGTTCTCGCAGCGGTTGGCTATCCTTGCAGTTCTGAAGAGTAGCACTATGTAGAGAAACACCACGAGTATTGCTCCGCCTATTCCCATCTCCTCTATGATTATAGCATAGATAAAGTCGGAGAAGGCTTGTGCGAGGAAGTCGCGTTCCACAGAGTTGCCTGGTCCCTTGCCTATTATGTTGCTCGTCACTATGGCAATGTTGGCATGAGCCACCTGTGCGTCCTTGTCGAGGTCGTAGTCCTTGGGAGCCACCTCCTTGTTATCGAGGAATTTCCTTATTCTTCCCTTCCATGTGCCAAGACGTTGCAGCTTGCCCACATTCGACGATTTCGTTTCCGCCTTGCTTGCCACCTCCTCTGTCTTTGTGAGGTTGGGATTCTCCTGCGGCTCGTCGTTTCCGAGCGCCATCACGGCTCCCACGGCAAGTGAGGCACACAGCACCACCACGCCGAGCAGTTTGCCGAGCTGCACCATCGGCACTCTTCCTATCACCATCATCAGGAAGATTACGAAACACAGCAGTGCAGCCGTTGAAAGGTTCTCCTTGCCTATGAGTAACACGAAGGGCGCGAGCAAGATAAGTATAAACCTCATAGCCTTCTTGTCCGTTGTGCCGCGGTCGGTTTGCATGGCACTGAGTATCTGTGCCGAGGCGAGAACCATCGTTCCCTTCGCTATCTCCGAAGGCTGGAATGTCTGTCCCGCTATCTCTATCACGCGGTTCGCCCCGTTGATGGTCTCACCCGCAAAGAGCACCCACAGCAGGGTGAAGAACGAGAGCACGATGAGAAACGGTGTAGCCAACTTGAAATAGCGGCATTGTATCTTCACCGTCAATATTGCTATGAACACGCCAACGATAATCGTCGCCGAATGTTTGACGATAGGCATGATGTAGTTGTTGCTTTTGTAGGTAAGGTTGCTTGAGGCACTGAACACCTCGACAACACTGATCATGCAGAGCATGAACAGCACCATCCAGATGACCTTGTCGCCTTTGAAAAGATTGCCTATCTTGTGATTCATTTTTCTTCCGTTTTTTTGTTTTGTCGTGCAAGCACCGCATTACAAGGCTCTTACCAATGTCTTGAACTGCTCGCCACGGTCCTCCATGTTCTTGAACAAATCGAAGCTGGCGCAGCAGGGGCTTAGGAGCACCGTGTCGCCTGGCTGTGCCATCTCGTAGCAGGCAGCCACACAGTCTTTCATCGAGTGTGTGTCGCGCACCGGGATGCCGAATCCGTCGAAGAAGTTGTGGAGCTTGGTGTTGTCGGCACCGAGATAAACTAATCCGGTGCACTTACGCTTCACGAGGTCGCTTATCGCGTTGTAGTCATTGCCCTTGTCTTTTCCACCGATAATCAGTATCACCTTTGTCTTCATGCTCTCAAGGGCATACCAGCAGGCGTCCACGTTTGTAGCCTTCGAGTCGTTCACATAGTGTACGCCTCTCACAGTAGCCACCTTCTCCAGTCGATGTTCCACTCCAGGGAAGTCGCTTAGACTTTGCTTTATCACGTCCTTCTTTATGCCCGAGATGTCGGAGGCGATGCCAGCGGCAAGGCTGTTGTAGATGTTGTGCTTGCCTGTGAGGCTCATCTCCTCCTGCTCCATATTGAACGGCTCCGGACACTCTATCTTGTATTCGCCTTCCTCGATATATCCTATCGATCCTTTCTCCTTCAGTTCGGAAAATGGGTATTGCACTGCCTTGATGTCATATTTTTCCAGCTCGCGCTTTATTATCGGGTCGTCGTTCCAATAGATGAAGGCGTCCTTGTCTGTCTGGTTCTGTATGATGCGCATCTTCGCATCGACATAGTTCTGCATGCAGTTGTCGTAGCGGTCGAGATGGTCGGGAGTGATGTTGAGCAGAATGGCGATGTTGGCACGGAAGTCGTACATGTTGTCGAGCTGGAACGAGCTAAGCTCAATGATGTAGTATTCGTGCGGATCCTCAGCCACCTGCAATGCGAGCGAGTTTCCTATGTTGCCTGCCAGTCCTGCGTCGTAGCCTGCTTCCTTGAATATGTGGTAGATAAGCGACGTTGTCGTTGTCTTTCCGTTACTTCCCGTAATGCAGATCATCTTCGAGTCGGTGTAGCGTCCAGCAAACTCTATCTCGCTTATGATGTGTATGCCTTTCTCCACAATCTTCCTTATCATTGGAGCCGTGTCGGGTATTCCCGGACTTTTTATTATCTCGTCGGCGTTGAGAATCTTCTCTTCCGAGTGCTTGCCTTCCTCCCACTCTATTGCGTGGTCGTCGAGCATCTTCTTGTATTTGTCCTTAATGACCGACATGTCCGACACAAACACGTCGAAGCCTTCCTTCTTAGCCAGCACTGCTGCTCCCGCGCCGCTCTCTGCGGCACCTAATATAACTATTCTTTTCATCTTTATCTTATCTTCAGTGTAATAATTGTAAATGCCGCCAGGATTATTGTCACAATCCAGAAGCGTATCGTAATCTTCGACTCATGGAAAGGGCGACGAGGCCAACCTTTTAGTATGTATGTGCTCGTGGAGTCGAGCTGCGAGTCGAGGCGGCGGAAATTGTCGTGGATTGGAGTGGCACGGAAAACCCTCACCCTGCGTCCCTTTCGCTTCTGCAGCTTGAACCACTGCGTCTGTATTATCACACTTAGGCTCTCCACGAAGAATATTCCACATAGTATGGGCAGCATGAGTTCCTTGTGTATGATGATGGCGCAGACACCTATGATGCCTCCAATCATCAGCGAACCAGTGTCGCCCATAAACACCTGTGCAGGATAGGCATTGTACCAGAGGAAACCTATCATGGCACCCACGAAAGCACAGATGAACACCACCAGTTCCTCCGAGCCCGGAATATACATGATGTTCAGATAGGAGGCGTATTCAATATGACTCGATACGTAAGCGAAAATGCCCAACGCCACACCTATCACGGCGGAATTGCCCGCACACATTCCGTCCATTCCGTCGTTGAGGTTGGCACCGTTAGAGACTGCCGTAACCACGAGAATGGTCATCAGCACGAAGAGAATCCAGCCTGCCTCCGTCTTGTATTTGCCGCAAAACGACATTATCTCGGAGTAGTCGAGGTTGTGGTTCTTTATGAACGGTATCGTCGTCTTAAGCGATTTCTCCGCGTTGCTCTTGTGTTTCACCACAAGTTCCTGGCTCTGTCGCTCCACGGTGACGTTCTCCCTCATTACGGCGTCAGGGCTGAAGTATAGCACAAGTCCCACTATGAGACCTATCGACACCTGTCCCACAATCTTGTATTTTCCCTTCAGGCCTTCCTTGTTGCGGCGGAATATCTTTATGTAGTCGTCGAGGAAGCCGAGGAAGCCGAGCCATACGGTTGTCACTATCATCAGTATGAGATAGATGTTGCGCATACGTCCGAGCAGTAGCACGGGAATGAGAATGGCGACAATGATTATTATGCCGCCCATTGTAGGCACACCCTTCTTCTCAACGCCAAACGGGTCGATGCTCGCGTCGCGCTGCACTTCAGAGATGTTGCGGCGCTTCATGTATTTTATGAAACGCTCGCCAAACCATGCCGAGATCACCAAAGACAGTATGAGTGTCAGCAGCGACCTGAACGAGATGTACGCCCAGATGTGTGAACCTGGGATGTCGTACTGGTCAAAAAACCTGAAAAGATAGTACAGCATATTCCCTTATTTTTGCTCAAAAATCTTTCTTACTTCCTCACGGTCGTCGAAGTGGTGCTTGACTCCCTTTATCTCCTGATAGTCCTCATGTCCCTTTCCGGCAATGAGTATCACGTCGCCCTTCTGCGCCAGCATGCAGGCGGTACGTATTGCTTCGCGGCGGTCGGCAATGCTCAGCACCTTCTTCATCTGCTGTGCGTTGAGACCCGCGAGCATGTCGTTAATGATGTCCTGCGGCTCCTCAAAGCGTGGGTTGTCGCTGGTTATTATCACCTTGTCGCTCTGCTTTGCGGCTTCCTGTGCCATCAGTGGCCGCTTGCCCTTGTCGCGGTTGCCACCGGCACCGCAAACGGTGATTACGTGTCCCTTTCCGTCGAGCACCTCATGAATGGCATTGAGCACATTCTCAAGGGCGTCGGGCGTATGTGCGTAATCCACAATGGCTGTGAAGCCTTCGGGAGAGTGTATCGGCTCCAGTCTTCCGCTGACGCTCTTCAACGTGCTGAGCACCACGAGAATGTCCTCCGACTTCTTGCCCAGCATCACTGCCGCTCCGTAAACGGCGAGCAGGTTGCTGACATTGAACTTGCCTATAAACTGCACTCCAACCTCGTGTCCGTCGATGTCGAGATACATTCCCTCAAAGTGGCACTCTATGATGCGTCCCCTGAAGTCTGCCATGGTGCGTGTGGAGTAGGTCTTCACCTTTGCCTTCGTGTTCTGCACCATCACCATACCGTTCTTGTCGTCGGCATTGGTTATGGCGAATGCGTCCTTTGGCAGCATGTCGAAGAAGGCCTTCTTAGCGTCGCGGTAGTTCTCGAAGGTCTTGTGGTAGTCGAGGTGGTCGCGGGTTAGGTTGGTGAAAAGACCGCCCGCAAACTTCAGTCCGCCGATGCGCTTCTGTGCTATAGCGTGGCTCGAGCACTCCATGAAGGCATACTCGCAGCCTGCCTCCACCATCTCGGCAAGCAGTCGGTTAAGCTCTATCGGGTCGGGAGTGGTGTGGTCGGCAGGCACTGCCTTGTCCTCAATGTAGTTACACACCGTGGATATCAATCCACACTTGTGTCCGAACTTGCGGAACATATTATATAATAAGGTGGCAATGGTCGTCTTGCCGTTGGTTCCCGTCACTCCCACGAGTTTCAATTTCGATGTCGGATCGTTATAGAACATCGTAGCCACTGGTCCCACAGCACTTTCCGTGGAATCCACAACTACGTATGTCACGCCCTCGCGACGCTCCTCCGGCAGTTGTTCGCACAGTATTGCCGCTGCCCCAAGGTCGGTCGCTTTCTGAATAAACGAATGTCCGTCCACCTGCGTTCCCCTTATGGCAACGAAGAGGTGTCCTTTCTCTATGCGGCGTGAGTCGATGTTCACTCCCGTTATCTCCACCTCCGCATTGCCAACAATGTCGAGAGGTTTCACCTTGCTTAGAATTTCGTTCAGTTTCATATCCTCATTTTTTCAAGTTTTTCAATTCATCACCAGCTTACACACTTGTCCTTTCTTCACTATGGTGCCTGGCATAACGCTTTGCTCCTTCACCTTTCCGCAACCTTCTATCCTGGTCTTCAGACCACGGCTCTCGAGCATGAACACCGCGTCGCGCGCGCCCATTCCACTCACGTCGGGAACAACGTTAGAGTAGGTCTTCATCTTGTTCATCGCCACCTGCTTGGGCTGTCGCGCCGCCTGTCCCCATATCGGGTTGCCGTTGGCGTAGCTGCCGCTCCATTGCGAGTTGTTCTTTATTCCGAGGTGGTCGAGCACGTATGTGGCTGCCACGAGGTTGCCGTTCTTCACCTCGGGAATCATCACCGACGAGGTGTCGCGCGCGTCCTCCACGCTAAGCTTCAGATGACGCGCCATCACTCCCTCTGCCACTTGGTGGAACACCACTCCGCTCATTCCGCCTCCCGAGGCGGGCAAGCCCGACTTCTGTATGCACACTATGCAGCTGTAGAGCGGATTGTCGGCGGGGAAATAGCCAGCAAAGCTTAGCAGATAGTGTGTCACGCCTGTCTTGTAGCCTCCGGCGCCCTGCGACACCTGTGCCGTGCCTGTCTTTCCTGCCACCTTGAATGATTTAGAGCCAGCTTTCTTTCCCAAGCCCTGACTCACCACGTGTTCCAGTATTGTCTGCATCTCCTTCAGAGTCTTCTCCTTGCATATCTGGCTTTTCACCACCTCCGGTTTGAACTCCTTTATCACCTCGCCGTTCTTCACCACCTCCTTCACAAAGCGTGGTCGCATCATCTTGCCGTTGTTGGCTATGGCGTTATAGAACGTCACGGTGGAGATGGGCGGTATCTGTGTCTCGTAGCCGATGCTCATCCATGCCAGTGCCGTCTTGCTCCAGTTGAGGTATTGTCCGCGGTCGTTTTTCTTCGGCATCCTTATGCGTGGAGGCGTTGATCCGGCGATGGGAATGTTCAGGTCGCTTGCAAGACCAATGCGCCTTATGCCCTCCACGAATTTCTCTGGATGGGCATGGTAGTGGTCGTCGATGATTCGGCTCACTCCGATATTGGAACTTACCTCAAGGGCTCTTGGCAGCGAAATCACCTGATAGCCTCCGCGTCGCCAGTTGTGGTCCTTCATGTCGCGGCCATACATCTTCCATATTCCGCAACCTGTGTCCACCTTGTATGTGGTGTCCACAACGCCGTCGTCGAGAGCCACCATTATTGACGCTGTCTTGAACACCGACCCAGGCTCCAGCAGGTTGCTCACGGCGTAGTTCTTTATCTCACGATACTCGCCGTCGGCACATTTCGTCATATTTACCATCGCCTTTATGTCGCCCGTCGGCACGTCCATCACTATCACCACTCCCGCGTCGCCATGCACCTGCGGGTCTTTCAGTTCCTCTATCAGCGCACGCTCGGCAAGATCCTGTATGCCCACGTCGATGGTGGTGACGATGTCGCAACCGTCTATAGGCGGCAGGACGGGAATGCTGAGATATTTCTTAAGCACCTTACGGCGCTGGGTCAAGCCGTTGGTTCCTCGCAGTATTGAGTCGTAGGAGAGTTCAAGGCCGCATCGCGCAGTGTCCTTTGCACCGAACATGTCACCCACCGTGCGTTTTGCCAACGACCCGAAAGGTTTTCTGCGCGAGGTGAACTCCTCACATTTGAATCCGCCCTTGAACCTTCCCATGTTGAACACTGGCAGTTTCTTCACTTCCGTGTATGTGCTATAGTCCACACGCTTTGGCCATATTGCCCAGTTGCGTGCCTTCTTCTCACGTCCTTCCTCCATGTGACGTCTGAATTCCTCTACGCTCTTTGTCGGGAATATCCTGTTCAAGCCAATACAGATGCTGTCCATCTTCAACAGCAATATCGAGTCTTTTTTCTCGCCACCAGCAAGGAAGTCGAAATACAACCTGTATTCAGGAATACTGCTTGCCATGAGCTGTCCGTCGCAACTGAGAATGTTTCCTCTGTTTGGCTTCACCGTCACACTGTCGCGCACCAGACGGTCTGCCACCTCGGTCCAGTAGTCTTTCTTGGCGGTCATTATGTAGAATGCCTTACCAATTATGGCCACTCCGAGAAGTGTCAGCACCACCGCTATTGCAAAATAGCGCGGCATCACCTTTTCGCTGTCAAACTTGCTCATTCTTCGGGTACATTAATTATATATGGTGGTTGGTCAGAAGCTTTCAGCAAACTGTCCTTGTTGTTCTTTAGTATCTCAAGCACATGGCTCTCGCGGCAGCGTTCCGTCAGTGTACTCGAGCTTGAGAGAGCCTTGTATTTCGCGTCCTTCAGCTCTGTCTCCAGCTTGTCGATGGCTATCATGTCCTGTTGGCACTGGTATCTGAACGCCACGTATATTATGGTGAAAAACACCACAAGCACTATCAGCCACAGTTGTTTCCTCAGCACCTCGGCATAGAGTATGTCACCTCCAAGAATAGTTTTCAGTGTGAGCGCTGAGGCAGGCATATCATCTTCCTCACTCACGCTTTGCCGCAGTTTGTCGAAGGTGGATTCTTTCTTTTCCGCCTCTCCCAAAGGCTTCGCAGTGACAATCTCGTCGTTCACTTCGTTGCCTTCCTGCATATTGTCTTTCTTTATATCTTCACTCTTCATTGACTTCGTCGATTTACTCTTCACTTTTCACTCCTACTCTCAGTTTCGCGCTCCTGCTTCGTGGATTGTCCGTCTGTTCCTCAGCCGAGGGAGTGATGGGTTTTCCCTGCAGTGGTCGCATAGTCGCCGAGGTGCGTCCGAAGAAATCCTTCTCCACCTTTCCCTCCACGTTTCCCGTTTTCATCACGTTCTTCACCATGCGATCCTCGAGCGAGTGATAGGTAATCACCGACAGTCGTCCGCCAGGTCTCAGCAGCCTCACCGCCGCGGTAAGCATCTCCTTTAGTGCCTCCATTTCCCTGTTCACTTCAATGCGCAGCGCCTGAAACACTTTTGCCAGGTCTTTCTTCTGCCTCTCTTTCGGCATCAGCGGGTCAACAATAGCCAACAGGTCCGTTGTTGTCTTTATCGGCTTTGCCGCCCTTGCCTTCGCTATAGCCGCCGCTATTCTTCGTGACGTCTTCAGCTCTCCGTAGATGTAGAAGATGTCGGCAAGCTGCTCTTCCGTATAGTCGTTCAGTATGTCGGCTGCCGTCTTTCCCGCCCTCTTGTTCATCCTCATGTCTATCGGAGCGTCGAAGCGGAAAGAAAAACCTCTTGTCTCGTCGTCGAAATGGTGGCTCGACACGCCAAGGTCTGCCAGTATGCCGTCGATGTGTTCAATGCCGTAATACCTCATCCAGTTCTCCAAATACCTGAAGTTGCTCCTCACAAAGGTGAAGCGGTCGTCGTCCACAATGTTTCGCTCCGCATCGGCGTCTTGGTCGAAGCTGTAGAGGCGCGCTGTGGAGTCCATCCGACTCAGTATCTCCCGGCTGTGGCCTCCACCACCGAATGTCGCGTCCACATACACACCTCCTGGCATTATGTCGAGTGCGTCAACACTTTCCTCCAGCAGCACTGGATTGTGGTATTCGTTCTCTTGGGTCATTTTCCGTCCTCCTTTCCTTCTTTTTCTTGATTCCCCTCGGTGTCGCCGCCCATAAGTGCCTCAAGTGATTTACCGAACTCGTCGGCATCCATAAATGGCTTCTCGGTGTATTGCCTTGCCCATATCTCTATGGTGTCGCCCATACCTACAAACTGCACATCCTGCTGTATGTTAGCGGCTTGCAGACAGCGCTTCGGAACAAGAAGCCTGCCGCTGGCGTCGAGCTGCACTGTCTCCGCCTCGGAAACAAACTGCCTGAACACCTGTTGGTGAGCCTTGTTCCATCTGTTCAGTTTGCTTCGCAAGGCGTCCATCTGTTCGTTCCATACACTTTCGGGGTAAACGACAAGACACTCGTTGAAAACGTCCTTACGCAACACGACTCTGTCCACACCGGAACCCTGAAGTTCCTTGCGGAAAGAGGCGGGAAGGAACAGTCGTCCCTTGACGTCCAACTTGGCATCTGTCTTACCTAAAAATCGCATGTATATACAAGTCTATTGAATTCGCTTGCAAAGATAAGAAATTTCCCCCACATTCCCCCACTTTTCCCCACTTTTTTTTCATGAAAACGTAAAACTACTATACAAAACAATCGCAAAGCTCTTATAATCAAGAACTTTGCAAAATGTTAAATTTTTACTCCAATTCCTATATTACTTCTTTCTTGGCTTCCTCATAGCCCAGCCTTCCTCGCTGAAGTCGGGCTCGTCGTCCTTAAACTTCATGTTGTTACCCTTGAAGAACTGTCGCCAGTCGCCTGAGTTGTCGTCGGCAAAGATGTCTTTGCCGTTGTCACGGCGCTTCTTGGGTTTCTCCACGCTCTTCCTTGAGTCAGCCCTGTTGTTGTCGCCTCGCCTTCTCTCCCTGCCTTTTCCTTCCTGAGTCTTTCCGCGTCCTTTCTCGTCGGCGTCGTTGCAGCGCACCTCACGTCCCTTATACACAGTGCCGTCGAGGGCTCTCATCACCTTTGCCGCGTCTTTCTCCGGCACCTCAATGTAGGAGAACTTGCTCAGCAGGTCTATGTGTCCCACTTCCTGTCTGCCTTCCACGTGCTTATTGATGTATTGCATCACCTCGCCCGGATAAAATCCGTCTGCCTTTCCCAGGTTGATGAACAGTCGGCGATAGCCGCTTTCCGCCTTTCTCGGCCCGCGTTTTCTCTCGCCCTTCTCGCTTCTCTGTCCGCCTCGTTCGCCCTTGCGGTCCTGTCGCGCCGATTTCGTCGTAGGTTTCTCTATCTCAGGCGCATCGGCATAGTAGGCGAGGAACTTTCCGAACTCCATGCTGACTATTTTCTTTATCAGTTCTTCCTTGTCCACAAACTCAAAATAGCGTTTGATGTCTTTCATGAACGGGTCGATTTCCTCGTCGTTGACGTCGGTTTTCACTATCTGGTCCATCACCTTGTAGAGTTGCTTCTTGCAGATTTCCTTTGCCGAAGGTATCTCTCCTTCCACAAACGCCTTGCCTATTTCCTTCTCTATGTCACGCATCTTGTGCTTCTCGCGCGTGTGTATAATGGAAATCGAGGTTCCTTTCTTTCCCGCACGTCCAGTTCGTCCGCTTCGGTGCGTATAACTTTCTATGTCGTCGGGCAATCCGAAGTTGATTACGTGTGTCAGGTCGTCAACGTCAAGTCCGCGTGCAGCCACGTCTGTTGCCACAAGAAGCTGGGTCAGATGCTGGCGGAACTTCTGCATCGTCAGGTCACGTTGCTGTTGGCTGAGGTCGCCGTGCAGGCTCTCAGCGTTGTATCCGTCGTGTATCAGTTTGTCGGCAATCTCCTGTGTCTCGAGCTTTGTGCGGCAGAAGATTATGCCGAATATCTTCGGGTTAAAATCCACTATTCGTTTCAGTGCCAGGTATTTGTCCTTGGCGTTCACAAGATAGTAGATATGGTTTACGTTCTCAGCACCCTCGTTGCGGCTGCCCACCACAATCTCCTTATATTCACGCAGATAGCTCTTCGCTATTTTCTCTATCTCCTTGCTCATGGTGGCAGAGAAGAGGAGAGTGTTGCGGTCTTCGGGCACACCTTCGAATATCTCGTTTATACTGTCGGCGAAGCCCATGTTGAGCATCTCGTCAGCCTCGTCGAGCACAACGTTGTTCACATTCTCCAGATTCGCCTTTCCCCTGTGCATAAGGTCGATAAGACGTCCCGGAGTGGCAACGATTATCTGTGCTCCATGGCGCAAGGCTCGTATTTGGTTCTCTATGGAAGTTCCTCCATACACAGCCACGATGTTCACTCCCTTCATGTGTTTCGAGAAGTCTTTCAGGTCGTCGGCAATCTGCAGGCACAACTCTCGCGTAGGGCTGAGCACCAGCGCCTGTGTCTCACGACTCTTCGGGTCGAGCTTCTGCAGCACTGGAATACCGAACGCGGCAGTCTTGCCCGTACCGGTTTGAGCCAGTGCGATCACGTCGTTTCTGTTGCCAAGCAAATAAGGGATGACTTCCTCCTGTACGGGCATTGGGCTCTCGAAACCCAATTCCTCAATGGCGCGGCGAATCTCTTCGCTGACACCTAATTCTTCAAATGTCTTCAATCTAAAATATTCAAAATTACGTAATTCGGCTGCAAAGTTACCAATTTTTCTTGATTCACACAAACTTATTACCATATATTTTTTC
>SAMEA3663038__coassemble_190_pt1 | contig 23995 bp, 22 predicted proteins | sample SAMEA3663038__metabat2_low_PE_036 | metagenome-assembled genome bin SAMEA3663038 (sample SAMEA3663038) | pig gut metagenome | biome: pig gut; feature: pig-associated habitat; material: faeces | place: France | collected 2012 | reverse complement strand
GCACCGTAGTTGATGGCGTCGTCCGACTCTGGATCGAAGAATGGCGGCTGCAGTATGCCTGCGGGGAAGCATATCTCGTTGGTAGTCGGATTATAGTAAGCGTTGATTGTCTGTGGCGACATCAACCATTCCGACTTGTCGATAGGCTTGCCCACCTTGCGGTTGAGTTTGTCGATAAGGAAGTATTCGCTTATGTTTGCAAGGTTCTCGTAGAGCGAGAGCGTATCGTTGACCACAAGTTTGGAGTAATCCCTCCACTTGTCGGGATAGCCAATCTTCACTATGAAGTTTTCGAGTTTGTCCTTCGCCTGAGCTTTTGTGGCGTCGCTCATCCATGTTGTCTCGCTGATACGCTGTCCGAGTGCCGTCTGCAGGTTGCGTACAATCTCCGTCATACGTTTCTTGCTCGACTCGGGGAAATATTTCTCGCAATACATCTGACCTATGGCGTCGCTGAGCACACCGTTTACAAGGCCGTTGGCACGCTTCCATCGTGGCATGTCCTGCTGCTGTCCGCTCAACTTGCTGTTGAACTCAAAGTATGCCTGGCGGAAATCGTCGGACAATGCGCTTGCCGCACCGCCTACAAGACGCGACTCGGCGTATGATTTCAAGTCGTCGAGAGATGTCTCGGCAAGAATCTTCTCCACCTCGTGTATTGGCTCTGGCTGCTCAACAACCACCTCGCCAAAGGCAGGGCAGCCGCTCACCCAGAACATCATTGTCCAATCGATGCCGGGGAATTCCTTCAGCAGTTCGGCATAGGTGTATTTATGGTAGTTGGCATTAATGTCGCGCAGCTTCACCTTGTTGTAGCTCTCCTTGGCTATGCGGTTCTCTATGGCCATCACTGCATCCACCTTCTTGGTTGCTTCCTCCTCGGAATAGCCAATGAGGGTGAAAAGCTTCTTGCCGTAGGTCTTGTATGCTTCGCGCACCGCCTTTGTCTGATCGTCGTCGTTGAGATAGTAGTCGGTGACACCAAGTCCAAGTCCTCCTTGGGAGATGCTCACCACGTTTTGTCCGGCGTTGCGGAGATCGGCTCCCACACCCCACGAGAACATCATTGTGTTTTCTCCGCGGCGGTCGAACTCAGCCGTCAGACGGAAATACTCCGCACGGTCCTTCACGTTGCGCAGACGCTCCAAGGCAGGTTTCAGTGGTTCGTAACCCTCGCGGTTGAGCCTCACGCTGTCCATCATGAGGTTGTAGAGAGTGCCTATCTTGTAACCCAATGTGCCGGGTTTTTGTGGTTCGTTGGCAAACTGCAGTATCAGCTCGTTAATCTGAAGCTGGTTCTTGTCGTAGAGGTCCATAAACGCTCCGTTTGTCACATGTTCCGCGTCGAGCGGATGGTTCTTCAGCCATGTTCCTGTGGCATACTGTACGAAATCCGTTCCTGGTTTCACTCCCAGGTCCATGTTTTCCTTGTCGTAGCCTTTCAGGTTTGGCTGCGCGCTGGCTGTTGTCGTAGCGGCAACAAGTCCCAGCATAATCATCTTCAATGTTTTCATCTGTTGTTTTGAATTACTGTTTTAATCGTTAGACGTTGCAAAAGGGAATAAGCTACACTTATGGCGTATTAAAATAGGTTAAAATCACAGTATGTCCGATGTGCTTACAGCTAAGAGTTAGTAACTTTGCACGCAAAAATATACAATGAAAATAGGAATTTTCTGCTCGGCAAACGACAATATCGAACCTGAGTTCTTCCAAAAGACGGAGGAGCTGGGGAAATGGGCGGCACAAAACGGACACACAATAGTGTTCGGAGGGTGCAACATGGGGCTTATGGAGTGTGTGGCTAAGGCGGCTAAGGAAGCCGGAGGAATGACCATAGGTGTAGTGCCTTCGAAAGTGGAGGAACGCGGGAGGTTGAGCGACCATCTTGACGTTCACATTCCCTGTGCCGACCTTTCAGACCGAAAGCAGCTGCTGATGCTGCAGAGCGACACCTTCGTGGCACTGCCAGGAGGCATAGGTACCCTCGACGAGGTTTTCACCGTTGTGGCATCGGCAACAATAGGATATCACGCCAAACGAGTGGTGCTTTACAACATCAACGGCTTCTGGGACAGCCTTATTTCACTACTCGACGACCTTTCGGGAAAAGGCATGGTGAGAGGCGAGTGGCAAAGACACATCGCTGTTGCCAACTCCTTCGAGGAGCTTACGCATGCCATTGAAGGATAACTACTAAGACGGCTGCCAAGAAGTTAAATGATGTTAAATAGAAAGGCCGCTACACAAAAAACAAAAAGATGCATCGTACATTATATATAAAATAAGTAATTTTGCAGCTTGATTATACAATAATACAAACATGCGAAAGGTTATAGGTATTGGCGAGACAGTTCTCGACATCATTTTCAGAGGAGACCAGCCGGTGAGCGCAGTGCCAGGAGGATCAGTTTTCAACGCGCTCATTTCTCTCGGACGCTCCGGAGTGAGGACATCCTTCATCAGCGAGACTGGCAACGACCGCGTGGGACGCCGCATAATCAGTTTTCTTGAGGAAAACGGTGTCGATGCGTCAAACGTCAATGTGCATAAGGACAGCAAGTCGCCGCTTTCGTTGGCTTTCCTCAACGAGAACAACGACGCGGAATATGTTTTCTACAAGGACCATCCGCACGACAAGCTCGACTTCATCTACCCCGAGGTGAATACCGACGACGTGGTGATGTTCGGCTCGTTCTATGCCGTAAATCCTGTCATTAGACAACAGGTGGCGGGATTTCTTGAACACGCCAAGAGCCACGGGGCAATAATCTACTACGACGTGAACTTCCGCGCCTCGCACCGCAACGACGTGATGAAAATTACCCCGAACCTGCTCGAAAACCTTGAGATGTGCGACATAGTGCGTGGAAGCAGCGAAGACTTCGAGGTGCTCTTTGGACACAAGGGAGCCGACAAGATATACCGCACCGACATCTCCTTCTACACCCACAACTTCATACTCACACAGGGTTCCGATGCGGTGGAACTGAGGGCAGAAGGCGGTATCAGCCGCAGCTATCCAGTGGAGCCGATAGAGACAGTAAGCACCATTGGTGCCGGCGACAACTTCAACGCGGGTTTCGTCTATGGCATCATCAGCGAGGGCATAACACATGAGCAAATCAAGGCAGGTCTTTCCAATGAGCAGTGGGACAAACTCATAGCCAACGCGCAGCTCTTCTCTGCCGAGTGCTGCAAAAGCATCAACAACTATGTGTCGAAGGAGTTTGGGAAAAAAAGAAGTGAAATATAAATATATAAATTGCTCAACTTTCGCAGATAAAGGAATTTGTTAGGAGTTAAGCAAATGCGAAACTTAAATAAATTATAAATACAATGCAGAAAATAGTTAATGAACTTTACTATGTAGGCGTTAACGACCGCAACAAGAACCTCTTTGAGGGTCTGTGGCCACTTCCCGACGGAGTGTCCTACAACTCCTACATCATCAACGACGAGAAAGTGGCTCTCATCGACACTGTAGAGGTGGATTTCATTGTGCCATACATCAAGAACATCCAACAAGTGATTGGCGACAAGAAAATTGACTATCTCATAGTCAACCACATGGAGCCCGACCATAGCGGTGCAATAGAACTGATAAGGAAATACTATCCCGACGTGACCATAGTTGGAAACAAGAAGACCTTCGGCATGATGAAGGGATTCTACGGCATCGACAACAACATACTGGAGGTGAAAAACGGCGACACACTGTCGTTGGGCAGACACACTCTTCAGTTCGTATTCACACCTATGGTTCACTGGCCGGAGACAATGATGACCCTCGACCTCACCGCCAACGTGCTCTTCTCAGGCGATGCATTCGGGTGCTTCGGAGCACTCAACGGCGGCATCATCGACTCGCAGATAAACTGCGACTCCTTCTGGCTTGAGATGGTGCGCTACTACTCCAACATAGTAGGAAAATACGGAACTCCGGTGCAAAACGCACTGAAAAAGTTGGCAGGCGTACACCTCGACTACATCTGCTCAACACACGGTCCTGTATGGCATGAGCATATCGAGAAGGTGGTGGGAATGTACGACTCCATGTCAAAATACGAGACACAGCCAGGCCTCGTCATCTGCTACGGAACCATGTACGGAAACACCGAGCGCGCAGCAGAGGTCATTGCCCGTGCCGCATCGGAGGCTGGCGTGAAGAACATCGTGATGTACAACGTGTCGAAGACACACCACTCCTACATCATACGCGACGTGTTCCGCTACAACGCCCTCGTGGTGGGTGCCCCGACCTACAACACAGGCCTCTATCACGAGATGGACGTGCTACTCGCCGAACTCTCCAACAAAGACATCAAGAACCACCTCATCGGATGGTTTGGATCCTACGGATGGGCCAGCAAGGCAACGGCGAAGATTCAGGAGTGGAACGACACACGCCTCCACTTCGAACCAGTAGGCGAGCCGGTGGACATCTGTCAGAGCCTCAACGACGAGACGTTTGCAAAATGTGAGGAACTGGGTCGTAAAATGGCAGAAGCAATTTTGCGAAATTAAAAAGATTAAGAATTAAAGGATTAAAGTTCGTTGGCGCAAATGGACTTTAATTCTTTAATTTTTGCTTTGCAAATGAACGTTAATCCTAATATTTTTAATTATTTCATTGCATGAAATACAACACCGCTACCCTACCTAACGGACTTCGCATTATCCACCTTCCATCCTCCTCGCCAGTGGTATATTGCGGCTATGGCATCAATGCCGGCACACGCAACGAGCTGCATGGGGAAGAGGGAGTGGCGCATTTTTGCGAGCACACCACATTCAAGGGAACGGAGCACCGAAGAGCATGGCACATCATAAACTGTCTCGAAACCGTGGGAGGCGACATCAACGCTTTCACCAACAAGGAAGACACCGTTTATTATGCCGCGATACTGAAGGAACACACCGCAAAAGCAGTTGACCTGCTTTCCGACATTGTGTTCCACAGCCGCTATCCACAAGCGGAGATAGACAAGGAGATAGAGGTGATATGCGACGAGATAGAGAGCTACAACGACTCACCCGCCGAGCTCATTTACGACCTCTTCGAGAATATCATCTTTGCCGGACATCCACTTGGGCACAACATCCTCGGCGAGGCGAGCCAGTTGCGCACCTACACCACGGAGACTGCACTTGCATTCACCTCGCGTTACTACAAGCCGCAGAACGCCATCTTCTTTGCCTACGGCGACATCGACTTCAAACGCCTCATAAGCCTGCTAAAACGCACCACCAAGGGCTTTCCCGCCTCGTCGCCCGTGATTGGAGATGCCGACATTGTCGCTCCACTGCCACCCTACGAGCCGCAGGAGAAAATCATAGACAAGGGCACTCACCAGGCACACGTGATGATAGGCAACCGTGCCTACAGCGTTCACGACGAGCGTCGCATGGCTCTCTATCTGCTCAACAACATATTGGGAGGCCCCGGCATGAACGCCCGTCTTAACCTCTCGCTGCGCGAGCGTCACGGACTGGTTTACACCGTGGAGAGCTCAATGGTGAGCTACAGCGACACGGGAGTGTGGTGTGTATATTTCGGTTGCGACCCTCACGACGTCGCCCGCTGCCGCCGCCTTGTGATGAAGGAGCTGCAGCGTGTTACGGAAAAGCCCCTGAGCACTGCGCAGCTCAATGCAGCTAAACGTCAGATAAAAGGTCAGCTTGGCGTGGCGTGCGACAACCGCGAGAGCTTTGCCCTCGACTTCGGAAAGAGTTTCCTTCACTACGGTTGGGAAAAAGATATCCACAACCTCTTCAAGCGCATCGATGCTCTTACCGCGGAACAAATACAGCAAGTCGCCCAGGAAACCTTTGCTCCTGAGCGACTTACTACGCTGATTATAAGGTGACTCTTCACTAATGTCACTCTTCACGAAAAATTCAGCACTATAATAGTCCTGCTATTGCCACGTCAAGATCCTTTATCTGTGCCGCACGGTTCACGAGCGTGTTTGTCTTGTCGATAAGGAAGAAGTCGGGAACAGCTTGCACGTTGTATAGCACAAGGTTGTTGGAGTTCACACTGGCAGGGTCATGCACGCTAATCCAAGGCAGCGCCGACGTCTGCTGCTTCCAGAAATGCTCGTCGGTGTCGAGCGACACCTGATAGATTTCCAATCCCTGGGCGTGATATTTGTTGTAGAGCTCACGCAGCATAAGTATGCGCTTTGGCGAATCTTCCATGGCAAAGACATGGAAATCCAACAGCACCACCTTGCCCTTCAGCTGTGTAAGCGAGCGCTCCACGCCCTTGTTATCGCTCAGCTTTATGTCAATAATGCCAGAAGTGCTCACCTTGCTCGCGTCTATCGACGCCTGCTGCTCAGCCTTTACAATTCGCTCTGTCTTCATGCCCTCTATGGCGATGTTGTGTAGGTTCTCGCCACGCTCTGAGCCGGGATAGAACGTGTCCCAGCTTGTTGCCACGGCGGCAAACACCCTAATGTCGTCCTTGCTCGTGCGAGGGTTGAAGATGAGGTATGGGCCTATTGCCTGGAAAAGGGCGAAATAGGAAGACGCTCCCTTGGGATTCTTGAATATGAACTCGCTCTTCACCTCCTCCTTGTAGGCATTTATCAGCTTGCTGATGCTGTCGGCTGCTGCCTGTGCGCCTAACCCAGTATTGCCGTCGATAGCTATTGCCTTGTTTTGCAGGTCAATCTGCCTCAGTGACAGTGTGCGTATCTTCTTACACTCCTCCGAACCGCTCACCTCGTAGTCGCGTGCCATGTTTGGCATCTGCGCATTCACCGTAACCGTCTCCGTAGAGTCGATGGAGATGTTGATTATCTGTCCTGCTATGCGCAGACGATAGAACTCAGGAGCTCCGGAGCTCTTGCTGCTGAAGCTGAATGCGCCGTCGTCGCCGAGCTTCACCGAATCCACCGTCACAGGTCCCTGAAGGCTCATGTTCTCAAGATAGAGGGTTGAGTCCTTCGCGTTGGCAATGGATCCCTCAACGTGGAATTTCTTCTCTTGGCACGCCGTAAAGGCGAATGTGGAAGCCACCAAGGCTGCCACTGGTAATAGTTTTCTTATGTCCATAAAACAAAAATTGCAATTTTCTGTGTGCAAAGTTACAACAAAAGATAGATAAAACAAAAGAAAATGAAAAATATTTTGTGTTGTCTCCTTTTTATATTATCTTTGCACAGCTAAAACCAAGTTATTATCATCAATATGAAAAAAGCCCTACTGACATTTGTCATCATTGCGGCAGCAAGCCTCAACGCCACTGCCGAAAACCTCTTCAACACCCTACTCGGCAAAACCGACGCGGAAGTGGAAAACAAACTGCAACAGGCGTGGGAACACTTCTTCACGCCAGGCGACCTCAGACTTTACGAAGCTGACGGACAGAAAAGCGTGTATTACGAAACACCTGACGGAATGGCTTTCGTCATGGACACAGGCAGCAACGACGTGCGTTCGGAAGGCGTGTCGTATGGCATGATGATAAGCGTGCAAATGGACAAACGCGAGGAGTTTGACAAAATATGGGCGTGGGTGAAACGCCACATGGCTTATCCCGCCAACTCGCCATGGGACGGATATTTCTGCTGGCAGTGCCGCACCGACGGTACACAGTTCGGCGGGAGCAACGCCTCTGACGGAGAAATATATTTCGCTACGGCTCTCTTCCTCGCTGCCGACAAATGGAACGAGCCACGCTATGCACGTAAGGCAAACGAAATACTTCAAAAGACGATGTCGAAGGACGGAGAAAAAACAGGCGTATATAATCTCTACAATCGCGATAACGCTCTCGTCACTTTCGTGCCCGACCGACAGGGACACAGCTTCACCGACCCGTCCTACCAACTGCCTGCCTTCCTCGACTACTGGGCAAAGGTGGCGGAAAAGGACCGCAAGTTCTGGAAAAGGGCTGCCAAGGCGGCACGACAGCACCTCATCGACTCCGCCGACCCGCAGACAGGCCTCTATCCCGACTACAGCAACTACGACGGATCTGCCTACCGCTGGCCACACGCCGGCTACGACACGTCGATATATATGTACGACGCCATACGCTGCGCCATGAACGTGGGTATGGACTTCAACCTAACGGGCAAGGACAAAAAGCGCCAGAGAGAAGTGATGCGCCGACTGTTGCGTTTTTTCAAGAACGACAACTTCACCCATGGTCATTTCGCCCTCGACGGCAGCCGATCCTTTGGCGACTACAGCCGTGGCATGGCAGGAGCCAATGCCGTGGGTGCTTTCGCCCTCGCACACTCCACCGATGGCGCAGACCGCGACTTGGCCCGCGAGATTGTACAGCGCCTGTGGGATGCCACCCCACCAACGGGCAAATACCGTTACTACGAAGGAATGGTTTATTTCCTCTCGTTGTTGCATGTGAGTGGGAAGTTTACGTTGTAGGAGTTAAGAAGTTAGGAGTTAAGGAGAAGGGAGCGATAACTCCTTAACTACCAAAATATTGAGCACTTCAGAAACAAATTTAATATTATACATATGGCAACAGTTGACGACAAGAAGATTATCTTCTCAATGGTGGGAGTATCGAAAATCATCCCACAAAACCAGAAACAGATTCTGAAGAACATCTACCTATCGTTCTTCTACGGCGCAAAAATCGGTATCATCGGTCTTAACGGCGCAGGTAAATCAACCCTGATGAAAATCATAGCAGGTCTTGAACAACCTACGCAGGGAGAGGTGGTATGGAGCCCCGGCTATACCGTGGGATACCTGCCACAGGACCCTCCACTCAACGAGGCAAAGACAGTGAAGGAGAATGTGATGGAAGGTGTGCAGCACATCTACGACGCTCTTGCCGAATATGAGGACATCAACCAAAAATTCGGACTTGAGGAGTACTACGGCGACCCCGACAAGATGGACAAGCTCATGCAGCGACAGGCAGAGGTTCAGGACATCATCGACGCCACCGACGCATGGAACATCGACTCAAAGCTCGAGCGCGCCATGGATGCACTGTGCTGCCCTCCAGGCGATTGGGCGGTGACAAACCTCTCTGGAGGTGAGCGACGCCGTGTAGCTCTCTGCCGACTGCTGCTGCAAAAACCCGACGTGTTGCTGCTCGACGAGCCTACCAACCATCTCGACGCGGAAAGCATCGACTGGCTCGAACAGCACCTGCAGCAATATGAGGGAACAGTGATTGCCGTGACACACGACCGCTACTTCCTCGACGACGTGAGCGAATGGATTCTCGAACTCGACCGTGGCGAGGGCATACCATGGAAGGGCAACTACTCATCATGGCTCGACCAGAAGACAAAGCGCATGGAGCAGGAGGAAAAATCGGCATCGAAGCGCCGCAAGACTCTTGAGCGCGAGTTGGAGTGGGTGCGCATGGCACCAAAAGCACGCCAGGCAAAGGGTAAGGCACGTCTCAACAGCTACGAACAGATGCTCAACCAGGAACAGAAAGAGAGAGAGGAAAAGCTGGAGATTTTCATTCCAAACGGACCTCGTCTCGGCAACAAGGTGATAGAGGCACAACACGTAAGGAAGGCATTCGGCGAGAAGGTTCTCTTCAGCGACCTCAACTTCATGCTGCCTCCTAACGGCATCGTGGGCGTTATAGGTCCCAACGGGGCTGGCAAGACCACTCTCTTCCGACTCATCATGGGATTGGAGAAAGCCGACGGTGGAACATTCGAGGTGGGAGAGACAGTGAAACTCGCCTACGTTGACCAGCAGCACAAGGACATAGACCCGACAAAGACCGTATATGATGTCATCTCACAGGGCAACGAGACAATACGTATGGGAGGACGCGACGTGAACGCCCGTGCCTACATCTCACGTTTCAATTTCTCCGGCACCGACCAAAGCAAGCTCTGCAGCGTGCTCTCCGGCGGTGAGCGCAACCGTCTGCAACTCGCCCTCGCACTGAAACAGGAAGGCAACGTGCTACTTCTCGACGAGCCAACCAACGACATCGACGTCAACACGCTCCGTGCCCTTGAGGAAGGCCTTGAGGCTTTCGCCGGCTGCGCCGTGGTAATCAGCCACGACCGCTGGTTCCTCGACCGCATCTGCACCCATATCCTCGCCTTCGAAGGCAACGGCGAAGTGTTCTATTTCGAGGGCAGCTACTCCGACTACGAGATAAACAAGGCACGCCGCCTCGGCAACGAGGAAATAAAGAAAGGCCGCTATCGCAAGTTGATGGAAGAGTAGCCAATGCCTGATGGAGAACATCATTCGTACAATTCCTGTTGTCGATAATCATTAACGATGGCACTATAGGATAATCATTATTAATAAGGTATAGAAATGACCGGCAAAAAAAGAAGGCGAGGACATTGCCCTCGCCTCTTTTTCAATCTTGACGTCAAATCACTGACTAACAAGTGAGAATTACTTTCCGTGATGCTCGTCAGAAACTGTCAACTTCTTGCGGCCCTTGGCACGACGAGAAGCCAGTACTCGACGTCCATTCTTTGTAGCCATTCTCTCGCGGAAGCCGTGCTTGTTCACTCTTCTTCTGTTGTGTGGCTGAAATGTTCTTTTCATTGCTATATAAATATTTAATTTTTTGTTATTCCCATTCTTTTGGGGTGCAAAAGTACTAATAATTTTCGAAATAACAAAGAAATATGTGATTTTTAGATAAAACTTTTATGTTTTTTTCGAGAAAACAAGCCTTTTTCCAATTTTTTACTGTAACTTTGCACCCAAATTGGGAGATAATTCATAATATAACAGTTATATAAAGTATATGATTAATTCACAAGACATTAAGAAGGGAACAGCCATTCGCATGGATGGCGGCATTTGGGTATGCATCGATTTCCAGCACAGAAAGCCAGGAAAGGGCAACACAGTAATGAACACTAAACTGAAGAACGTGACAGACGGTCGCGTGCTTGATCGTACTTTCCAGGTGGGCTTCAAACTGGAGGATGTTGTTATCGAGCGTCGTCCATACCAGTATCTCTACGAGGATCCAACAGGACGCATCTTCATGAACCAGGAGACTTTTGAGCAGATTCCAATCGCTAACGACTTGGTTATCGGCCACGAGTATATGAAAGAGAGCGACATCGTGGAAGTTGTTACCGACACCACCGACGGTACTATCCTCTACGCCGAAATGCCTGTAAAGACCTACCTCCGCGTTACTCACAGCGAGCCAGGACTCAAGGGCGACACAGCCACCAACGCCACAAAGCCAGCCACACTGGAGACAGGTGTTGAAATCCGTGTACCTCTCTTCATCAACGAGGGCGACCTCATTCAGGTTGACACTCGCGACGGCAGCTATCTGCAGAGAGTAAAGGAATAATATTTTTATTAGTGAAGAGTGAAAAGTGAAAAGTTGTGAATACCTTCAAGACTTACATTCTGCGCAGTTCAGTAATCATAACTCATCACTCTTCATTCTTCACTCTTCATTCTTCACTCTTCATTTAAATTATTCTTCATTTAATATATGAAATACTCCATCATCGTTCCTGTATTCAACCGCCCTGACGAGGTTGACGAGCTTCTGGAAAGCCTTTGCCATCAGACATTCAGCGATTTTGAGGTCGTGATAGTAGAGGACGGTTCGGAGAGGCCTTGCAAGGACGTGTGCCAACGCTACACGGAACGACTAGACCTGAAGTATTTCATGAAGAAGAACTCAGGACCAGGACAAAGCCGGAACTACGGTGCCGAGAGGGCAAAGGGCGAATACCTCATTGTGCTCGACTCCGACGTGGTTTTGCCCGAAGGCTATCTGAAGGCTGTGGAAGACGAACTGCTGCGAGAGCCAGCCGACGCTTTCGGCGGTCCCGACAGGGCACACGAGTCGTTCACCGAGACACAGAAAGCCATCAGCTACTCTATGACGAGCTTCTTCACCACCGGCGGAATACGCGGAGGAAAGAAGAAACTCGACAAATTCTATCCACGCTCGTTCAACATGGGTATCCGCCGCGATGTCTATCTGCGTCTCGGAGGATTCTCGAAGATGCGTTTCGGCGAGGATATCGACTTTTCCATACGCATCTTCAAGGCAGGCTATCGCTGCCGACTTTTCCAAGAGGCATGGGTGTGGCACAAGCGCCGTACCGACATGCGCAAATTCTTCCGACAGGTTTATAACAGTGGCATAGCCAGAATAAATCTCTTCAAACTCTATCCCGAATCTCTGAAGTTGGTACATCTTCTGCCAATGGTGTTTACCCTTGGCGTGATTTTCCTTTTCCTCGTTGCCTGCTTTGCACGCATCATGATGGTGTATGGCAACCCGCAGGACTTCTTCTCTTGGTACTATGTCGTATTGGCAGCCATAGCACCAATCATTCTCTACTCACTTCTCATTTTCACCGATTCCGCCATAAAGAACCGCAGCCTTCCGATAGGTTTCATATCCATCGGTGCCGCCTTCGTACAGCTGATGGGCTATGGTTTCGGCTTCATCGAGGCATGGTGGAAACGCTGCGTACTGAAAAAAGATATTTTCCAGGCATTTGAAAAATCATTCTATGAATGACAAACTGACCATAAAGCAATGGGACGAGGCGGATATGCCGCGAGAGAAAATGGAGAGACTGGGTGCGGAAGCGCTCAGCAACGCTGAGTTGCTCGCAATTCTCATTGGATCTGGATCACATGAAGAGAGTGCCGTGGACCTAATGAAACGAGTGATGAACGACTGTGGCAACAACCTCAACACACTGGGCAAGAAAACAATAAAGGAACTCTGCAACTACAAGGGAGTAGGCCCTGCAAAGGCAATAACCATTCTTGCCGCTTGCGAACTCGGCAAACGGCGACAATTAGAAAAGGCTGAGGAACGACTCGACCTCGGTTCGGCAGTTGCCATCTACGAACACATGCACCCTCTGATGCAGGACCTCGACGTGGAGGAGGCATGGGTGCTGCTCATGAACCGTAACTTCAAACTGATAAAGAAAGTGAGAATATCGCACGGCGGCATAAGCGAAACGGCAGTTGACGTGAGAGTGATTATGAAACACGCCATCATGAACAACGCCACGGTGATCGCACTCTGCCACAACCACCCAAGCAACAACCCAAGACCCAGCGGCGACGACGACCGCCTCACAAAACGCATGAAAGAGGCTTGCCAACTGATGCGCATCTTCTTCCTCGACCACCTCATCATCACCGACGGCAGATACTACTCATACCACGAGGAAGGCAAGATTTAACATTCTTTTCATACTTCCCATGCAAGATTCCCACCTTTACGACATTTACAGGGTGTAACAAACAAAAAACGACAAGAACATGAGAAGAATAAGAAAATTCATTTTTACCATGATGGCACTCACAGCGGCAGCCTTCACACTCCAGTCGTGTCTCGACGACGACGACAACAACTACATCACCATCGACCCCAGCACTAATGTAGGCGTGGTGACACTGAAACCCGGCACAGAGGACAACTCCAACTGGTGGATACAGCTCACCGACTCAACAGTGGTGACCTGCTCCAACATAAAGGAATTCCCACTAAAGGAGAAGAAAGAACAAAGGGCCTATATCTACTTCAATTACGACTCTGATCCATCATCGCTCACCGCCGACATAAAGTCCATAAGGGTGACACACATCGACACCATTCTCACCAAACAGCTTGCACCTGCGCTTGAGTCGCAAGAGGCTAACGACAAGGCCTACGGCAACGATCCAGTGGAAATAGTGAAAAGCGACCTCGAGACATTGGCTGAAGACGGCTATATGAACATCCGCTTCCGCGCCACCTGGCTGCCAGGCAGCAAACACCGCGTAAACCTCGTGCGTGTGGCTGACGAAGAAGGCCTCGCCACATTCTACTTCCACCACGACTCAAACGGACAAACCAGCGGAAATCTCGGCGACGGCATGGTAGCATTCTATCTTGACCTCGAGAAAGACCTCGACAGGACACCACGAGAGATAAAAATAAAGTGGAAATCATACACAGGCGAAAAATCCGCAAAATTCAGATATATTCCAAGAAACGACTAAGTGAACATCTTCGGGCATAACGACGAGAAGGCTATTGCCGAGGGCATACGCAGGGGTGAAAACCGTGCGATGCGCGACTTCTATGCCCAATTCGGAGGACAACTTGCCGCCGTTTGCTCAAGATATGTCACGCAAGACAACGACGTGCAGGACGTGATGCAAGACGCAATGATAAGCATCATTGAGCACATCGACAACTTTAAATACCATGGAAAAGGCTCGTTGAGAGCTTGGGCTACACGCATTGTCGTGAACCAAGCTCTCAACTTCATTAAGGCTAAACGACGACAAAACGACACCTTCGCCGAAAAGGACATAGGAAACATCGCCTATGCCGACGACGACAACGAACCCGACATAGGCGAAATACCGGCAGAAAAAATTCACGAGATGATACGCGACTTGCCCGATGGCTACAGGATGGTGTTCAACCTCTACGCCATAGAGGGGAAAAACCACAAGGAGATTGCCGATATGCTCGGCATAAAACCTGACTCGTCAGCATCGCAATTCCACAGGGCAAAGAATATGCTGGCAAGGGAAATAGAAAAATATAAAAAAGATAATAAAAACAAACGATCATGACAGAGAACTGGAAACAACAACTGCAAAAGAAGATGGACAGCCTTGAAACGGCTGCCCCGGAGTTGGCATGGTCGGATATTGACAAGGCTCTCGCAAAGAAAGCACGACAAAAGGCGACAACTGTTCCTCTTTGGACAAAACGCATCGTCGCTGCAGCTGCTGTGGCACTGATAGCCATTGCCGGCGCAAAGCTTATGTTCGACAGCGAGGAACAATACAGCACCAACGCTCCACAAAGGAGCCTCACCTCAAGACAAACGACAAGCCAAACGGCAAAAACACTGAAAGAACGCGTGGAAAGCGTAAGGGAACTTGCCGTGGCGGAAAAGACAAAGGCTGTGACAAGTGTAGGGACGTCTGTAGCAAGCCCTGACGTCGCAGGGCAACTATCCATAGAACTTCCAACGGTTGAGGAAACCGTGACGACAACGGAAGAGAAAAAGGAAGTGAAAAAGCAGGAGAAAACCACAGGGAAACTTTCGGTTGCCAACCAAGATTACAGGTATATGGCACTGACAGACAACCCTGCACCGCAGAGAAAACGCCAATCACAGAGAGGAATGGCTGCCGACCTGCATATAGATGGACTTATGGGATCCAACAACTCCTCCGCCAACGGCGGCATCGTGGCAAACAACTATATGATGAGCGACGCACAGGCATACGGCAACGGCGAGATGCAGATGCAAGGCTTTTCTTATCCGCTTATGACATTAAACAGACGTGAACTGAGCTACGACCACGACCTGCCTATAAAGGTGGGAGTGAGCCTGCGCTACAACATCGACGAGAGATGGAGCATTGTTGCCGGAGTGAATTACAGTTACCTCCATTCCACCTTTACCGTGAACGGCAACACCGACCACAGCGGAAGCCAGAAACTCCACTACATCGGCATACCTCTTGCTGCAAGCCTTAACATCTGGAAGAACGAGAAGATGAAACTCTACGTCACCGCTGGCGGAACGGCAGAGAAACTACTGAAAGGAACCGTAAACGAGAAGTTGCCTTCAGGGAGAACAGAGAGTTCAGACCTTAAGGAAAGCCGACTGCAATGGTCGCTGCAAGGAGCTGCCGGCGCGGAATACAACCTCAACCCTACCCTCGGCATCTACTTAGAACCGGGCGTGAGCCACCACTTCAACAACCATTCCGACATTCAAAACATCTACAAAGACAAACCCTGGAATTTCAACCTCAACTTCGGTTTACGTTGGAATATAAAGTAAGGAGTTAAGGAGTTACAGGAGTTAAGACATTAGCTTGAGCCCTGATTATCAGCGCATAGACATATGTCTTAACTCCTGTAACTCCTTAACTCCTATAATAATATTACAGAAGGTTCATCGTATCTGTTGCAATCATGAGTTCCTCGTCGGTAGGAATGATGCAGACAGTCACCTTGGAGTCGGCAGTAGAGATGACCTTCTCAACGCCACGAAGTCCCTTGTTCAGTTCCTTGTCTATCTTCACGCCAATGAACTCAAGACCTTCGCAAGCTTCCTCGCGGGTGCTCCACTGGTTCTCGCCAACACCGGCAGTGAACACGATGATGTCAACACCACCCATAGCGGCTGCGTATGCACCGATATATTTCTTTATACGGTAGTTGTACATCTTCATTGCCAGGATAGCCTTTTCGTCACCCTTCTCGCAGGCAGCATCCACCTCACGCATGTCTGACGAAAGCTCTGTAACACCGAGCACACCGCTCTTCTTGTTCAGCAGGTCAGAGATGCCGTCGGCGTCCAAACCGAGTTTCTTCTGGATGAACGACACTGCGCCGCCGTCGATGTCACCCGAACGTGTTCCCATCATCACACCTTCCAGTGGAGTAAGACCCATTGATGTGTCAACACACTTACCGCCGTCAACGGCAGCTATAGAAGCACCGTTACCGATGTGGCAGGTGATGATCTTCTTCTCTGCGGGATTAACGCCGAGGAAGTCGCACACACGCTGTGCCACATAGCGATGGCTGGTGCCGTGGAATCCATAGCGACGTATGCCATATTTCTCATACAGTTCGTAAGGTATGGCATACATATAGGCATAGTCTGGCATAGTCTGGTGGAAGGCTGTGTCGAACACACCAACCTGTGGAAGACCTGGCATCAGTTCCGATACGGCATTCACGCCCTTGAGGTTTGCGGGGTTGTGAAGTGGAGCGAGGTCGCTGCACTCCTCAAACACCTTGAGCACCTCGTCGGTGAGCAGCACACTCTTGTTGAACTTCTCACCTCCATGCACCATACGGTGACCCACAGCGTCGATTTCCTTAAGGTCTTTTATCACTCCGATTTCCGGGTCGGTAAGCAGTGAGAAGATAAACTTCACTCCCTCTGTATGTTCGGGAATGTCGTGCATTATCTGCTTCTTCTCTCCGTTAGCCAATTTCACTTTGACGAAAGCTCCGTCCAAACCAACTCTCTCTGCACCACCGGAAGTCATCACTTCCTTGGTGTCCATGTTGTAGAGCGCATACTTAATAGATGAGCTACCACAGTTTAATACTAATATTTTCATCTTTATACTGATTTTATAGGAGTTAAGAAGTTACAGGAGTTAACTCCTCAATAATTTACCTCACTTCTTCGCATCCATTGCCTGGCAAGCGGTGATGGCAACCATCTTGTAGATGTCGTCAACAGAGCAGCCGCGGCTGAGGTCGTTGACAGGACGGGCGATGCCCTGGAGGATTGGACCGAGGGCGGTGGCGCCACCAAGACGCTCCACGAGCTTGTAGGCGATGTTGCCCACTTCGAGACATGGAACAACGAGGACATTGGCATGACCGGCAATCTTGCTGCCCGGAGCCTTCTTCTCACCTACGGAAGGAACGAGAGAGGCATCTGCCTGCAACTCACCGTCAACCTGAAGCGTCGGGTCAAGCTCCTTGGCAAGGCGGGTAGCCTCAACAACCTTGTCAACAACCTCGTGGCTGGCACTGCCCTTTGTGGAGAAACTGAGCATTGCCACGCGTGGCTCCTCAAATCCTGCCACACTCTTCGCTGTCTGTGCAGTGCAAACGGCAATCTGTGCAAGCTGGCCTGCATCAGGCATTGGAGTAACTGCAACGTCGCCCATGACTATTACTCCATCCTCGCCATACTGAGACTTGTCGGTGATGAGAAGCATCGCTCCGCTGACACAGCTGATGCCAGGAGCACATTTAATGATTTGCAAGGCTGGACGCAGGGTGTCTCCAGTGGTGCTCAACGCACCGCTGATCTGTCCGTCGGCACCTTCCGTCTTGATTATCATACAGCCAAGGTAGAGTGGATTCTTCACCAGTTCACGAGCTTTCTCAATGGTCATACCCTTCTTCTTGCGGAGTTCAGCCAACAGGGCTGCATATTCCTCCGACTTGGGGTTATTCTCAGGGTCGATGAGTGTGGCCTTGTCGATGTTTGTCAAGCCCCACTGCTTTGCCAGAGAGTGAACCTCGTCTGGATTGCCAATGAGGATAAGGTCCGCCACACCGTCAGCCAGCACTCGGTCGGCTGCCCTTAAAGTGCGCTCCTCGGTGGCTTCGGGGAGTACAATGCGCTGCTTGTTGCTTTTAGCGCGTTCGATGATTTTTTGTACTAAATCCATATTAAGTTAATTGTAGTTTTGAAATTTGTTTCATCTTCTTGGTGAGGGTTGTTTTGCCAACTCCACTTTACAATTTGCAAAAGTAAACAAAATATTTGGAATACTTCATATTTCATCTGCTTTTTTTTATTAAAATGTATTTTTTTTCTTTGGATATTCTCCTTTTTTGATGTAACTTTGCACTCGCAATATACACATTATTTAATATATAGGCAAATTATGGCAAAGAAAGCATTACTCATGATTCTCGACGGATGGGGAATCGGAAAACATGGAAAGGGTGACGTAATCTATAACACGCCAACTCCTTATCTCGACTATCTTACAGCTGTCAGCGCACACTCTGAACTCCAGGCTTCGGGAGAAAACGTTGGTCTGCCCTACGGACAGATGGGTAACTCCGAAGTAGGACACCTCAACATTGGAGCAGGACGAGTGGTTTACCAAGACCTGGTGAAAATCAACCGCGCTTGCAAGGACGGCTCTATTCTGGAAAATCCAGAAATAAAGGCTGCATACGGCTATGCAAAGGAGACAGGCAAGCGCCTCCACCTCATGGGACTCACATCTGACGGTGGTGTTCACTCTTCTCTCGACCACCTGTTCAAACTCGTGGAGATAGGCAAGGAGTATGGTTTGACCCAGACTTTCGTCCACTGTTTCATGGACGGACGCGACACCGACCCGAAGAGCGGCATCGGCTTTATCAAGCAGCTCTCTGAGGTGTGTGAGAAGAACGATGCTCACATCGCTTCCATCGTCGGACGTTTCTATGCCATGGACCGCGACAAGCGTTGGAACCGTGTGAAAGAGGCTTACGACCTGCTCGTAGAGGGCAAGGGAAAACAGGCTGAGTGCATGGTGAAGGCTATGGAGGAAAGCTACGAGGAAGGCGTTACCGACGAGTTCATCAAGCCTATCAACAATGCCAAGATTGACGGAACCATCCAGGAGGGCGACGTGGTTATCTTCATCAACTTCCGCAACGACCGCGCCAAGGAGCTCACTCAGGTGCTCACTCAGCAGGACATGCCAGAGGAAGGCATGAAGACAATACCTGGCCTGCAGTACTATTGCATGACTCCATACGACGCATCTTTCCAGGGCGTACACATCCTCTTCCCGAAAGAGAACGTAGGCAATACACTTGGAGAGTATCTCAGCGCCCAGGGCAAGAAGCAGCTCCACACAGCGGAGACAGAGAAGTATGCTCACGTCACATTCTTCTTCAATGGTGGTCGCGAGGCTCCGTTCGATGGCGAGGACCGCATTCTCGTTCCTTCTCCAAAAGTGGCTACCTATGACCTCAAGCCAGAGATGTCGGCATACGAGGTTAAGGACAAGCTTGTTGGTGCCATCAACACCCAGGAGTATGACTTCATCGTGGTGAACTTCGCCAACGGCGACATGGTGGGTCACACTGGCGTATATAATGCCATTGCCAAGGCAGTGCATGCTGTTGACAACTGCGTGCGTGAGGTGATTGAGGCAGCAAAGGCAAACGACTATGAGGCAATCATCATTGCCGACCATGGAAATGCCGACAACGCCATCAACGAGGATAACACTCCAAACACCGCACACTCTCTCAACCCCGTACCATTCATCTATGTTACTGACAACAACTCAGCCACAGTGAAGGACGGTCGTCTTGCCGACGTTGCTCCATCAATCCTCCATATCATGGGTCTTGAGCAGCCAGCCGACATGACAGGTGAGAACTTGATAATAGACTAAAAGATAAGTGAAGAGTGAAGAATCACTCTTCACTTTTCATTTACTACGGTTTACTTTCCCCCTCTATATATTCGTTCAGGAACATGTGTTCACCGTCATATACGGCGTAGGTGAACTGAGTTATCCAGTCGCCGAGGATAAGCATGCGGGCTTTTTTCGTCAGTTGCAGGTCAAGTTCAATGTGACGGTGACCATAGATGAAGAAATCGACGTTGGAGTGGTATTGGATATATTTCTTTGTAAACAATACGAGATGCTCGCGTCGTTCGCCCATATATGGAGGCTCCTCGTTGTTCTTACGCTTCAGCCGACTGTGCTTTGCCCACTGCATTCCAAACCACATGCTCCATCGTGGGTGAATGGCAGAGAACATCACTTGGCAAAAGCGGTTGTGGAACAACCACCTCAGCAATTTAAATTTCTTGTCGGGATCGCCTAATCCGTCGCCGTGAGCGAGGAAGAATATCTTGCCGTAAATCTCTGTTGTCAGAGGTTGTGTGTGAAGTATCACGCCACACTCTTTCTCTAAGTAGTTATAAGCCCAGATATCGTGGTTGCCAGTGAAATAGTGTATCTCCACACCAAGGTCGTGCAGTTCCGACAGTTTTCCGAGGAAACGTGTATATCCTCTTGGCACCACATATTTGTATTCGTACCAGAAGTCGAACATGTCTCCCAGCAAGTATATTGCCGCCGCCTTATGCTTTATGCTGTCGAGAAAGCGCACCAGCCGCCTCTCGTGCATCCGCCCATGGTCGATGGCGAGCGACCCTAAATGGGCGTCAGAAAGGAAATATATATTCTTCATTGACTTCGTCGATTCTTTAACTGCACTCGGCATAGCTCAAGCGAGCTTGGCTCTGCTCTCGTTTGCAAAAGAATTCTTCATTTAAATCACTCAAACCCCAGTTCCACGCGTGCCTCTTCTGTCATCATGCTCTGGTCCCATGCCGGTTCGAAAACGAGGTTTACCGTGGCATTCTTAACACCTTCAAGGCTGTCCACCTTTTGGCGCACATCTTCGAGAATGAAGTCAGCGGCAGGACACGACGGGGCAGTAAAGGTCATGTCAATGTCCACATCGCCCTCGTCCTTCACATCCACCTTATATATCAGACCGAGGTCATAGATGTTTACTGGTATCTCAGGGTCATAGACGGTTTTCAACACATCTACGATACGCTCCTCAATTTTTGTCTTTTCTTCTGCAGTCATATCAAATTCGTTTTTTATTGTTTGCAAAGATAGCACTTTTTTTTTATCCCACCAAAAAAATCATAAGGTTATATACATTATTTATGTTTCGGAAGTTATCCATATCTTGAGAATCTCATGCTGCAAAGTTACTGCTTTTTTTATTTTTCTGCAATAGTTGTCCTCTATGCTGAGCGCCATTGTCCCAGATTTTGTATCGGCAAACCATTGTATGCAGAACATAATCCCTCATACAGGAAATTTTGTGTAGAATATAAACACGTGAGGTAACCGGGGTAACCGAGGTAACCGATGGCTGTAGTTTGCTGCCTCGGGATGAAAAAAAATCTCATCGCGAGGGAGTATTTGGGGTAGGGTTACCCGGTTACCTCGGTTACCCCGGTTACCCCACGTGTTTGTGTTTTTTTAGGGTCATATATATATAGTAGATTAATAATATTATATATTATTAATCTACTATCCTTCTATACAGTAACATGGCGGGTAACCGAGGTAACCGGAGTAACTGAGTAACCTTTCTCCACCGCCTATGCCCCTCAAGGGTGCTGCACAACACATGTCAAATAGGTTAGTAGTTAAGGAGTTAATTCCTTAACTACCAAGATATCGTTTACGGAAACTTTTGCGTTAAAAACATTTAAATCAGAACAACCTATTATTTTTTTTCATAACTTTGCAGCGATTATTAACGAGAGGTATTAATTCCTATCATGTAACAAACAACTTAACAATAAACAAGATGCGTAAAAAATCAGTTAAACCCGGTTTGTTATTGGCAATGGGATTGTCAGTAGCAACATTCGTTTCGTGTACGCATGGGGAAAATGTGTATGACAACGAAGCCTATTTTCAGAACTAAGCACAGCAATATGCCAAGAAATGGCAGGAGAAATTTGGTGCCATAGATCCAGAACAGAACTGGAACATGGCGACACAGGCGAAAGCCAACATCGCGGTGCCTTCGGGAAGCACAGTAAACGTATATAAGAATAACCCGCTCTTCAATCAGGAAACTGCCATCGGCTCGTTCACTAAAAGCGGTGAATACTACCTTGATGTGCCAAAGTCAAGCGCTTCTCTTTACTATGAGACAGTAAATGGCGACGGCACAAAAACAGTGCGTGTTTCCACATTAGAGAATGGCGTCTTCAACATTGGCGGCTCTAATGCGTCATACGCAAAGACAAGAAGCTCTGACGGATGCAACACTACCGTAGGTTCTCCTTTTGAGATTGACTATAAGTATGAGGACAGTAATAATCAATGGCCGATTAAAAAAGCCACTTTCTACAAACTAAATAATGTGGCTACATCTGTGGGTAGCGAATGGAAAGTTAAGGATTTCCGTGCAATACTTGACACTAAGGACGGACAAGATGGAGTGTTTAAGGAAGGTGTGAACAACGTCACCAAGTGGCAGTCGCAACTGAACTTCGACATCGTATATGAGATGGCAAGCGACGGACCTGTAACACTGGACTTGAATTACAGGAAAACTTCGTCGCAAAATAATAAGATTGCCTACTTCTATTACACTGGAGACTTGGACATCGACAATGTAAAAAAATATATCATTGTTGACAATCCGGCTAAATCTGATTTGATAAAAGTTCAATATTTTCAAAATGGGAGTTATCAAGATTGGCAGGATGCTTACTCCCCAAGTTTTGAATCGTGGAATAACGACGAGACCATTTATAGAGGAACAAGATTCAATCTCGTGTATTTTGGTGCCGATGGCAACTCTTCAGGCACCTATACATTCCCTAAGGGCACAAAGATTGGCTTCTGCATTGTTCAGGACAACTATGGTGCAGATAATAATCTCGTAAGATACTCTATTCCTTCTTTAAATCCCCAAAAAGAAAAATCAGACAAATATGTAGCCACATTCAATTATGGCGGAACTACATTCCTTGGATTTGAGGATTGGAAAAATGGAGATTATGACCTCAACGACGTATTGTTCTTTGCTACAGGTAACTTCACTCCTCCAACAGAAATAGGCCCAGATCCAGATCCAACCCCACAGTGGATTATCGCTTGCGAGGACTTGGGCTCCACAGAGGACTATGACTTCAATGACATTGTCTTTGGTGTAACTCATAAGGCAGGAGAAACTACTGCCACTATCACTCCTATGGCTGCTGGTGGTGTGTATAAAGCAGAGATTTACTATAATGATGTGTATATAGGCGAAATCCATGAGTTGCTGGGACATACAGTGAAGGAGGATGGCAAATATCCTATGATAAACACTGGTGGAACAAAGGATAATGGCAAGGATATAAAAACAATTACCGTTCCAAGCGACTTCACCATGTCTGAAAACATGGGTGGATTTAACATAAAAGTGACAATTCCACAAGAAGGAGAAGAGGCAACAGGACTTGGAGGACAAGCTATTAGAATCTGGGGTACAGAAGAAGGCAAGGCACCACAGATGTTCATGCTTGAAGGTACATGGAAATGGCCTAAGGAGAAGCAAAACATCGAGAACGCATATCCTGATTTCGCAAAATGGAACAGCAATCACCAATATGTCGATTGGGTAAACAATTCAAATAGTGGACTTGTTTGGGATACGAAATAAAGAACTTTTGTCAAACAAAAAGACAATAACATAAACGTAAGTAGAATGGCGCAAACTTATCTGAGAAAGATAAGGCTTGCGCCATTTTTCATTCTGCACATAACCAAAAAGCGAGGGAAAAGGTTTAATTTGTTGTATCATACTGTGTAAGCATCACTGCCCCTGACACAGATAGCAGTAAGTATCTACTGGTATGCAATCTCCTTTAACCCCCTTTCTTAATCCAATTGCTGATATTTGCTATGCTGGCTCTTGTATTCCGGCACAATCTCCTTCATCTTTCTAACT
>SAMEA3663038__coassemble_110_pt1 | contig 33698 bp, 25 predicted proteins | sample SAMEA3663038__metabat2_low_PE_036 | metagenome-assembled genome bin SAMEA3663038 (sample SAMEA3663038) | pig gut metagenome | biome: pig gut; feature: pig-associated habitat; material: faeces | place: France | collected 2012 | reverse complement strand
AGGTATGAGATCATACGGGTGCGGGTGCTTGACCCTCCGGCATCGCCCAGTGTGGCACCGTTGCTCAGGCTTGGCTTGTTGAAAGTGGCGAAGTTCATCCTGTTTCCGCTGACATAGTCACGGTATTGGTCGTCGATCTCATATCCTGCCAACACGTCGAGATGGTGATTCTCCGCGATAGTGGCAAGATATGACAGCTGGTTCGCCCACACGAGTTTGCTGCGCTCGTAGATGTTCTTTATCAGCTCGCCGTTGACATCATCGCCATTGGAGGTGCGCGGGTCGAGCCAGTAGTCACCCTTGTTAACAGTATAGTCGTAGCTGAGAGTTGATTTCAGTTTCAGATTAGGTATGAACTCATACTCTCCGTAGATGGTGTTGAAATGTCGTGTTATATACTCACGGCGGTGGTCGTAGGTGAGCGACAGCAGCGGGTTGCGGTCGTCGTTGCGTATGAACTCACGGTTCCAACTGCCGTCTTCGTTATACACGGCATCTGACGGAACCACGCAGTTTCTTGACGCATAGAATGGAGAGGTGTAGCTCGTTCCCTCGCTATAAACATCCTGGTTGACATGAGACATGAGCATGTTCACTCCCAGCGTGAGCCTCTTGTTGGCTTTGTATTCAGCATTCACACGGCCGCTGATGCGTTCCAGTCCTGAGACTGCTGTGATGCCGTTCTGCTTCAGGTATGCCAGTGAGGTGTAGTATTTGAAGCGGTCGGATCCGCCGGATACCGATGCCTCATAGTTCTGGTGGTTGCCTTTCTGGAACAGGATGTCGTCCCAGTCGATGTAGCCGCACCATGGTACAGGGGCATAGCTGTCGATGTTCTTGTCGGCATATTCCTTTGCCTCCTCTTCCGTGGCTCCTTCGTTTATCATCTGTCCGGTCTTCAAGCCGTTGTAGATGTACTCCCTGCGCTGCTCGCCGCTCATTATGGGGCGATAGTCCATGGCAAAGTCCGAGAAGCCCCAGTCTGCCTTTACAGCCACTGCAGGCTTGCCTTCCTTGCCTCTCTTTGTGGTGATGAGAATCACTCCGTTTGCAGCCCTTGAGCCATATAGAGAGGCTGCCGCTGCATCCTTTATCACCGTGATGTTCTCAATGTCGGAAGTGTTTATAGTGCTCATTATGTCGAAACCGGCGTCTGTGCCCAACGACGACACATTGCCCGACATTGTCGGCACGCCGTCGATGACGTAGAGCGGAGAGTTAGAGGCATTGAAAGAGCCCATGCCTCTGATGTTTACGGTAGTGGAGGCTCCTGGCTGTCCTGACGACGATGAAATCTGCACACCGGGAGCGGCACCCTGCAGCAAGCCAGAGAAAGAGACTGTTGGGACATCCTTGAATTGGCTTGCCTTGACAGTAGAGGCTGATCCTGCATATGCAGATTTCTTATATGTTCCATAGCCGGTAACCACTACTTCCTCAAGCTGTTGGTCGTCCGACCGTAGTGTTATGCGCAGCTCACGGCTGCCGTCGGTGACTATCTCCTGTGGGGCATACCCTATATAGGAGAACACCAGTATCACCTTGTTGCCGTTGGAAGGCAAGCTGAAGCGACCGTTCATGTCGGTAACGGCGCCTTTTCCCGTTCCCTTGAGGTATATGCTCGCACCGATGATAGGTTCCCCGGTATCGTCCACCACCCGTCCGGTGATGTTGATTCTTGACGTGCCGCGTTTTCCCACTTGCCGTTGCGTGCTTTCCTCCTCGGATATGACTATCATCTTGTCTGAAACAACCTGATATGCCAGTCCACGTGGTCTAAGCACCTCGTCGAGAATGTTCACCACCGTCTCATTAGTCTTCTGTATCGTAATGCCTGAAATCTTTTCTATCAGCTCGTCGCGATAGGAGAAGCGATAGGACGTTTGTTGCTCTATCGACTTCAACACTTTCTTTAAGTTGACATTCTCGAGTTTTACGTTGACACGTTTGTCTTGTTGCGCAAAGAGGCTGCCACAACAAAACATAGTCAGCAAAAACAGCATAATGAAATGCCTTTTTCTTCCAATTCTCTCCATAATATTTTCTTTTTGATTAATAATTCTCAAAACAGGTCGTTTATAACCTATAATACAAGTTTTGGAGAGAAATATACTATTGTGTTAGTGTTTTTCTCCAGTTTTTTTTCTTCAGTATATAATATAGGTGTTTTTCGCCTTGCGGAAACTTGAATTGAACGACAAGGAAAGCACTTCGAGAGCCTCATAGGGATCCTTTGCCGGCAGAGTGCCTGAGAATGTCTTGCTTAGCAAGGAGGCATTGTCAACTTCTATCTCGCAACCGAAGTTTGCCTCCAATGTTTCCACGACTTTAGACAATGGCGTCTTGTTAAACGAGAGGAAACCATTGTGGAGTGTGTATGGGATTTCTGACATCTGCTCAACGGTTATTTTTCCTGTCTTGTAGTTGAGTGATGCTCGCTCATTGGGGTTCATCGTCACCTTCTCGTCAGTGAGGGAGGAATATAGGCTGACGCAGCCTTTCTCGAGATATAGTTCCGCAGCCTCGTTGCACTGTCGTGCAGATAGGCTGAACGTTGTGCCCAATACAGTCACGGAAAGTCCTTTGGAGTCGATTACAAACGGGCTCTCCTTGTCGGCGTGTACCTCAAAATAGCCATCGCCCTCAAACCTCACCCCACGTCTGTCTTTCGTGAAGTTGTCGTCGCCATAGCTCAGCACCGACTCGTAAAAGAGTGTTACCTTGGTGCCGTCTGGAAGGTTCACACAGGCGCTTTCTCCCTTTCCTGTGGATATCACAGTGTCGTTAGGCAGCTGTTTTTGACTTTCGCTGTAAAAATATATTGTTTCGCCCGACAAGACGGCAATGAGGATTATTGCCGCATATCTCAGCATTTTGGCGCGAAGTCTGACATGGTGATGGTCAGGCGAAGTCGCCCTGAGGATTGACGACTTTATCTCGGCAAGTGAGTCCTTGTCAGCCAATGAACCATCGATGTCGGCTGTTTCCCAGTCGGCATCCAGATATTTCGACAGCTCAGAGTCTGAAATGTCATTCAATTTTTGCCTGATTTGCGTCAGTTCCGTCGGCGTTATTTCGTTGTTGCGGTATTTTCTTATGTAGTCCTTCATATTCTATTCTTCTTATTATTATATACACTATTGAAAAACAAATGTAATGTATCTGAAACAATTATTTAATAAATAATAACACGAAGCACATTAGGCTGTTTGACAACAGTTTCCTTATTTCTTTCAATCCTTGCGACAGTTGGTTTCTCACCGTTTGGATGCTTATGTTAAGTTCTTTTGATATTTCAGAAGGACTCAGATTCTCCAATTTGGATTTTGAGACAATAACACGTTGTTGTTTAGGTAATTTTTCAAGACATCTGTGCAGTAGTGACACAAATTCCTCATACTCGATGTTTGAACAAGTTTCAGAGCGCCTGTAGTCCTTTTGCTCCACATACTGCTCGAAAACAGGAGAATTGACATTGGAGCGAAAGGCGTTGATTAGCTGTCGTTTCGACATCTGGAATAGCAGTGGACGAAGACTGTCCACGTCTTTCAACTTGTCGCGGTTCAGCCATAGACGGATAAACACGTCGTGGACGATATCCTTTGCTTTCTCCCTGGATTTTGTAAACTGCAAGCAGTAAATATAAAGTTCTCCAGAATACTTGTTGAATATAGTCTCAAACGCCCATTGTGAGCTTTGCCGCAGCATGGCGATTGTCTCCTTCTCGCTCATTATGTCTGTAGTTCTTTTTGTTTGCACGTTGCAAATGTACGTATTATTTTTTAAACTGCCAAACTTTTCCTGCTTTTTCTTATTTCACACTACCGCTTGCCAAGTTGTCTGCATCAGACGTGGCTTTCTCGTTGTTCTCTAAAGACAACTTACGGTATTCGGTGGGCGTAAGGTTATACTTGTTCTTGAAGGCTTTGTTTTTGTTGTCACCAAATAAATATAGTAGAAATTGCAGACCTTTGGGCATAATCTCGAAATAGAAACAAGATTTGGTCCGAAAGTCTGCAATTAAGATGGCTAGTGGACAGTGATATTGTCACTGTACTATCTGATTATTTTGTATCTATAAAGTGGACTCTCCCACTCTTTATATAAACACCCGATTTTTTGCCGTTGCTCCTTATGCCCTGCAAGGTGTAGATGGCATCGGAATTATCTGATGAATCGTTGTGGACAGTGTTGATTCCTGTAGATAAGTTTTTGAGATATTCGGCATAGTCGGGCAGGTAATAACCAACGTGTGGAGGCTGGTTGTAACTGCTGTTCTGCCATGCCACGCCCATACGGTAGGTGTGGTCGTGCATCAGTGTTGGTATGGCATATTCAGTCGGTATGTTTGTTGTGAAGATGTTCAGAGTGCATCCGTCGGAAGAGTCCCAAAGTATGATTTCCTCTCGCCAGTCGCCGAGTAAGTCGGCAGTGAGGTTAGGGGTTTTCTTTGTGCTGTTGCAAGATGTGGAGTTGTCATAGTTTGCAAAATTGATTACCGACACCATTGAACTGCCGTTCCACCTTGTCATTTCAGCCCCGTCGAGCAGTTCGTCCTGCAGGTCACCGTTCCAATAGCATCGGAAGTTTAGCGAAGAGCTCTTTGTGCTTACCACCTCAGCTGACGCATTGCGCTGGCTGCGGTCGTTGGACGACGAGAACTCATAGCCCCTGTTTGAGGCAATGATGTCCGAGGCAATGCCTCTTCCGTTGTCTTTTCCGCCGTCGGCATTGCATATTATGGCACCTGTTGCAGCATCGTGCAGATCCCATCCGTAGGGTGACGACTCGTGCACCGTGAACACCTCCATACCAGGGCGGTCGGGGTCGATGTCGCCAACGTGGAGTGCGTCGCCATGTCCATAGCCTGTGGAATAGAGCAGGTGGCCATTGTTGTCGATGGCACTGGCACCGAGAGTTATCTCGTCGTTGCCGTCGCCGTCGTAGTCGCCCACGCTCAGGTTATGGTTGCCGTTGCCGTAAGCTGTTCTGCTGCCATTGGTCTTTCCTGTTGGCTCTGGTGCATCTATGGTTGTTTTACTGCCGTTTTCGTCCTCCACGCTATACTGTGTCTTTGAGAACGAGGAGTGCAGCCAGCGTGTGTACAGTTCCTTGCCGTCGAACCCTACAGCCCATATATATGAATAGGTGTAATAGCCTCTTACCATTATGGCGCAGGGAGCATTTTGTGGTCCGTCGATATATGCCACGGCTGCGAGATAGCGCTCTCCACGGTTGCCGTATTCCTTATCGGTCTTTCCCGACCTGTCGTCCCAGTTCTTGGTCCATCCAGCCTCGCCGCCTATGCCACCATTTCTGTTTGGATTATAATATACGGTGTGCAGGGCTTCTCCCGTCTCTCCACAGAACACCGTGAGCCATTCCTGTCCGCCTTTCACCTTGCCGTCGGAGTTGCGCCAGTCCTTGGTGTTGTCAACCGCCTTGATGGTTCCGTCGGTAGCCGCCTCGCTGACGAAGTTGCCGCAGCCGTCCTTGCTTCCCGCTGCCGTTTTGCATATCATCTCTGCCTTACCGTCGCCGTCGAAGTCATAGACGAGGAACTGGGTGTAGTGTGCTCCAGCCCTGATGTTCACTCCAAGGTCGATGCGCCATAGTTTTTGGGGACTTTCCGATGTCATGTCGAGTTTGTATGCGTCGAGATACACTTTGCCCGTATATCCTTTCTGCGAGTTGTCCTTGGCGTTCGTCGGGTCCCATTTCACTATTAGCTCATATTGTCCGTCGCCGTCAACGTCGCCCACTGAGCAGTCGTTGGGCGAATAGGTGTATGTTTCGCCGCTCGGGGTGACGCCGCCTTCCGGTCTGTCGAGGGTCTGTCGCAGATAGATGTCTGCCCATGGGATGAACGGCTTTGTGCGTTCAACCTCCTTGCCGTTGTTTTTCACCACTATTTCGTAGCTGCTTGTCACAGTTCCTTCGGTGTCGGTGAAATTGGTCACTGTCATACCGCTCTTGATGGTTGTGCCGTTTCTCACGATGTCAAACATGGTGTCCGGTTCGTCAGTGCCCAGTAGCCTCCAGCTTAAGAATATTCCATTGTTGTCAGATGCGGGCATGGCAATAGTTGAACGGTCGATGTTTTCCATTTGTTCTTTAGGAGTGATGAATAGATGCTCGTCAGTGGTTGTGGATGCTGATAGCGCATATAAGTTTTTTGCGTTCATGCAGGTTGTGACGCATAATAGCAGTGTAAAGATTAGATGTTTCATTTCTTGCAGATTATGTTTTTTGTTTGCAAAATTACAAAAAAGAAATGATGAGTGAACTATGCATTCTGATATTTTTCATATAATTTTTGGTAATAATGTATTACGACCAATACGGTTTATATTATCTTTGGACGATTTTTACAGATTAATGTATTATTGTGGCATAGGGTTTGGAGAAAATATGGTATCTTTGCAGGCGAATACTTAACCCAACTTTAAAACGATATGAAAAGAACAACAATCGTCTCAGTCATCGTCTTGCTGACTCTCACGCTTACCGAGGCATTTGCCCAGAAAAGTATCTACACCCCAAAAGACCTCAGGCAGATGAATCTGCTTGCTGACACTTCGATGTGGAGCTATACCAGGATGGAATGTACTGAAAACTTTGCCATAATGTGGCAAAAGGGATTCGGATATGACCTTAGCTGTCCTCCAATGCTTGAGGGGCAGCCGATGAGGGTGGATTTGGATAACCTGAAGGAGAAACTCGAAAGTTACTATGCCTTCTTTCGCGACTCGCTGCAGTTTGTGCGCCCAGGGTCAAAGACGGAGAGGCTGCGTATGATGGTGATGCTCAACTACTCGCTTGAGGGAACGGCATACGGCGGCGACTACGATGGAGAGATAGGTGCACTGTGGCTCGCGCCAAACCGTGTGCAGGACAAGAAACTGAACTGCATAGCTCACGAGTTGGGTCACTCGTTCCAGTCGCAGATAACATGCGACGGACAGGGTGAGGCTTGGGGAGGCTGCGGATTTTTTGAGATGACCTCGCAGTGGATGCTCTGGCAGGTGAACCCTGAATGGGTGACTGACGAGAAATACCATTTCGACGCTTTCACAAAGTCGTGTCACAAGGCGTACCTTCATCTTGAGAATATCTATCACTCTCCATACGTGCTGGAGTGTTGGGGAGAGAAGCACGGTAAGCCCTTCATTGCCGAACTGTTCCGCCAAGGAAAGCGCGGCGAAGATCCTGTGATGACATACAAACGACTGACAGGCGTGAGCCAGAGCCAGTTTTGCGACGAGATGTTCCACAACGTGAGGCGAATGGTGAACATGGACTTTCCAAGGGCTTGGAAGGAGACAAGGCCATACGTGGAGAAGTTCTCAACGAAATTGAACACTACAGCCCACGGATGGCAACGTGTGGAGGCAGCATGCTGTCCGGAAAACTACGGTTTCAACATCATAAGGATGGATGTGCCTAAGGCAGGAGCAACAGCAAAGGTGAAGTTCCGTGGCATCGACAAGGCGGAAGGCTTTGTGTCGCTCAATCCCGACGCCGCCGGCTGGAGATATGGGCTTGTGGGAATAGACACTGAGGGCAACACCGTCTATGGCAAGATGTGTTCCGAAAAGAAAGGCACCGCCACATTGAAGACTTCTAAGCAACGACCTCTCAGCAGCCTATACCTCGTGGTGATGGGTGCCCCTACGCGCCACTGGCGCAATGTTGACGCTTGGGGACCTGACGGCGAACAGCAGAATGCGCAACCGGACGCGCAGTGGCCTTATGAAATAAAAATGGAATAAGACATTCTATGTCTCAAGATAGCGGAAGTGGGTGAGTCCTATTTGGAACATGTCGCCATGATAGAGTGTGATGCGCTTGCCCACAGGCACCACCCTATTGTGGTAATAGAGCTCGCCATCTACGGAATAAAGGCGTGGAACACCGTGTTCGAGACGTATCTCGGCATGGAGTGGGGCGATGTTGCTCTGCATGTCCCATGTGATTTGCAATGTGCAATTTATTGACTTTCCTATTGTCACCACGCTGTTTGGCGAGGTGCGCAGCCACTTGTAGAGCGCTATGTCCATTTCCTTTATTGGTCCTGTGACGTGGAGGAAATAGTGCTCGCTGCGTGGCATTTCCTTCGCAATGCTCACGGCAATGCCCACGCCGAAGACCATATAGGCAAGGAGCATGAGCACCATCTGGGTGACGTTCTCCATCTCACAGTAGAATCCCCATGTCAACGTACTTACAAGGCCGACGCCAAGGGCATAGGCAAGATGACGCTTCTGTGGACGCAGGCGTGTGCGCCATGTGGAGCAGAAGGCTATGGTAACGGCGGAGAGGGTCCACGGGATGAAATCGAAGAGCACCGATCCGTCGTAGAGATCGCTAACGTTGATTATGCTGCACTCAAGGGCGAAGAACGCCAAGGCAAGCACTCCAGTGACAGAGGCACGGCAGAAAATCTCCAAAGCCATGAAATACCACTGGCGGTTATGGATGGAGAGCAGGGAGAACACTGCGGTTAGCAGGTACGAGATGTAGAATCCGAAGACAGGAAGGTGGTAGAGGCGAGCGGAAATGGGGTGCTTGATGCCTGCCATTACATTGAGAATATCGTAGAGCAAGTCGTGGTGGAACAGCACATAGCATGACCAGCTTAATATGGAGACCACGATGGAGAGCAGAACCCATTTCATGTAGAAGTTAGAGTTCTGCAGGTCGAAGATGTTAGACTTGTTGTAGTAGTGAGAGCCTTCGGGACAGTGGATGCCGTGTTCCGGGCAGCGGTGTCCGTTTTCGTTCCAGCACTCTAAGTGAGTGACGTGCTTACACTTCACCACCACCTTTTCGCCAAGGGTGAAAGGAGCCTTGCAGAGATAGCACTCGCCTGGCACCTGGATGTTATCGACACTCATGTTGGGTCCGGTGTACTTCATGACGTAGCGGCGGCGGAACCACATGTAGCTTGCGAAAGGCCACACTATCTGCAGCGCGATGTAGCAGAGAAGTAATATGCTCAAGCCCATGATGATGCCCTGAAGGGCTATGCTTGATAGAGGTCGGTCGCCGATGTGTTTAGGCCTATATACATTTGCTATGTTGTATTCGCCATAGGTTGACGCCACAAGACTGTCTGCCTTGTTGGTGAAAGCGATGTTGATGTAGCGTTTTGTGCCGAAATAGTATTTCTCCTCGGGGTTTCGTAACTTTATTATATAGTCGTCGTAGTCGATGTTGAACGACGAGAGAATGAAGTCGTCGAGGTTCACCTTCTTGAATGAGGATAGCGTTTGTCCGTTGGACTGTTGGCAAAGCATCTTCAGCATATTGTTCTCGTTTATCTCCGAGTCGTCGGTGGCGGAGAGGTCGAGATAATATACAGAGAGGTTTTGCGGAATATTGCGTGCCTGGCGGATGAGTTTTTCCTGTATGGAGAAGTGGTCGGGGTCGATGGGGTAGTCATCCTCGTCATATACATTGCCGTCGGTGAAGAGCATCAGCAACTTGTAGTTCCCGCCGCTGAGGATGGTGTCTCTCTCGTTGGTGAGGCGGTCGAGCATCGACGACACGGAACGGTAGATATATGGAGGGAGCACCTCGCCATCCTCGGAATAGATGTCGGAGCGAAGTGGCGACTGTGGAGAGATGTAGTTGTCCACTATATAGTCGGTGGCGGGCATTGTGGGCGAGACTTTCCCTTCAGAGAGCATGAAGGTGAGAAAGAGGTTGTCGTTGCAGAAGAGCTTCCTGATGGTCTTCACATACTCCCTCTGCCGTGAGATGTTTTTAAGCGATTGTGTGAGATCGACGAGGACGTGCATCACCAAGCCTCTCTTCTTCACCTGCTCCGGGGCAATGCTCGTGATGGAGACAAGTTTGGGATAGACAGCAGGAGCGCATGGTATGAGGTGCGACTTGTATTCCTTTACCTCGATGTTGTACTTGGTGGTGTCGGCAAGGTCGCGCAGTTCTATTGCCCCGTTGACCCTGGCGCGCATCTCAATGTCGCGGCAGTCTTTGGAAATGGTCATTGCCGACACTGCCATGCCCTCTGACTCAGGTGTGACCTGTGTGATGACATTCTTAATTCTTGAGTTACATGCCGTGAGCAGCATTAAAGCCAGCGCAAGGCATATCGTTGGTATTTCGTTGTTTGATTTTGACATCATCTCTTTGTATTTTTTAGCCGCTTCCCTGGCAGCCTTTATTTCCTTTATCTTGCTCTGTACCATGGTGAGAAACATTAATATTATTGCCACTCCGGCGAATGTGAGGATGTAGTCTTTTATTCTCTCAATGGGCGACTTGTATTCCGCAGCTTGTATTTCCTCTGATTTTCCTTTCAGTTCGAGGTAGCGTTCCTCAACCTTCTTCATGCGGTCTTTTAGCTCAGGCACGAGTTCGCTTGCCGCTTTTGCGTCGGCGTACTGCTTGTCGAGGTCTTGGGCTGCGAGTTGCTCCTCTGTCTTCACCTTGGCAAGCTGCTGAGCGGTCTGTGGCACGAGGGAGAATTCGAGTGCCTCGCGGCTGAGCTTGTCGTATTGCTTGGCGATGGAAGGCAGATTTTTCTCAAACTTCTCGAATGCCGACATGGCCTCCACCCGCTCGCCCTGCTTGGCAAGCGAGTCGGTGACAGCCTGTGTGAGGGTCTTGTATTGAGACACCATTTCCAGTAGCACCTCGCTCTGCGAAAGGTCTTCGTTGGCTATCTGCGAGAAGGCTTCCCAACGCGTGTTGAGGCTCGTCATCTTCTGGTTGAGGGCTGCAAGTCTTGTCTTCTTTGCCTTCGGAATGTCGGAGGAGATGGTTTCCAGCTCTTTCATGAATCCCTCGATGGTGCCAGAGATTTCCACAAGCACACTCTCGTCGAGCGTGCTTCCCTCAGCCGTGCCATCCTCTTCGGTGGAGGCAATCCCGGTGTTGTCGGTCTCCTCGATGTTGTCGGTCTCCTCGGAGTCGGCGAAAGCGGTTAGCGGTACGACTGCCAACAGTGCGATGCAGACAAGCTGCAGTATGTTTCTTGACAACATTTCTCTCATAGTTTCATCGTTACGGAAAGGAAATACTCTTCTGCTTTTCTAAACACTGAAAAGGCCTTGCGCTGCTCAACGTTGCGCAGTCCCTTGCTTGAGACGTTGGCATTGACTATCCTCATGATGTCGCGTCCAAGGTTGCGGAGGTCTCTTATCTCGGTTGCGTCCTGCGACACCATTATGGTGGCGACGATGTCGTCGAGACGCTTCGCCGCGCTGAGCATTGTTTCCGCGCTCACGCCGATGCTCGACGAGAGAGCCGACGGGCTGTTGTCGATGGAGATGTAGATGCAAGGTGCGTTGGCTATGGAGTCAACATAGTTGTTGTAGGCTGTATATGCCTTCATAAGGTTGCCGCAGTGTGTGGAGTCGGCAATGGGGATGTATTGCGACAGCAGGAACTGGCGATGCTGGTTGAAGATGTTCACCTCGGTCTGGCTTGTCGCCTTGCCTGTGGAGCACGACTTCCTCAGCCTATGGTATGCGCCTCGTATATCGGCTATTTTTGTGTTCACGCTGTCTATGGCAGGCTGCATGAAGAGGCACGGATCTCGCTTTATCGTCACGTTATAGGTGGTGGAGAGGTCGTTGTCAAGTACAAACCTATGGTGCAGTGTCTTTCCCTTGTTGCGTTTCTCCTCTGCCGCCGCCATCTCCTCCTTGGGGTCGAGGACAAGGATGTTGCGCAGTGTGAACGACACCTTGGTGGCAGTTGGCGCCACGAGGAACTTCTGCACTATGGAGTCTGGAGTGAGCTGTGTGACAGAAGCCTCCACTGGAGTGAGGTTGGAAGAGACACTGGTAAGCCACTTGTTGAAAAGATGCTTCTTGCGTGGCTTGCTGAACGACTTCACCACTGCCGACGTTAGCTTGTATTTCGTCTTAGGTTCTGTGAGTGTGGCATAGCCAAGACGCTCAGGACGCAACGTGCGGCGACTCCAGAAGCCGGTGAACGCCTTCTTACGCTGTGTGTCCTGTTGAAACACGAAGAGTTGGCGCGAACCGACGAGGGAGAGTGTCAGTTCGTTGTTGACCTCGTCGAACGTCATGTGTACGGTGAGGTCGAGTCCCTTGTCGTCGAAGGGTATGTTGACGATGTCCTCGAAGAGGTTTCCGTCGGCTACCGCCGCCTCTTTAACCTGTTGTTCTTTAGGCTGTGCTTTTGCAGCGCAGAGGGCGAGCATCAGCAGCACTGTGGTGAAAATATGTTTCATCTGTTGTCTTGTTCAAAAAATATCCATTCGTTAGGTTCCCCTATCTTCCTTACCCATTCAGCCACCTTGAGGTCTTCGGGATAGGGAGGTGTGGGCAGGGCGTGATAAAGTTCGTAGCGCAGATAGAGTGCCACTCGCTCTATGCCCCATGCGAGGCTCGTAAAGGTGTTGAGCCTGTTCAGACACACCCTTCCTGCCATCTCGCCATGATACCTGATGTTGGGATGCCATGGGAGTTCGGGGCTGTCGGCGGTCTGGACGAAACGAAACTCGGGAGGCGCATCGACCTGCGGATAGTTGGGCGGAAGGGTTATCGTCATCACGAAGCGTGGCGCGAAACGCGGTTTCCCGACGGCGTCGGTGCCACAGATGCTGCGTATGAGATAGGTTACCTTATAGGCTGTGGGCAGTCTCTCGGTGTTTGTCTGCTCCACCTCCACCCTGATGTCCTGGCGCGTTGCGATGGTGTCTTGAATCTCCAGCCACTCGTTGAGCAGCCGGCGCTGCCTGCCCTTAACCTGGGAAGGGGTCGGGCACGAGGAATACGGTATCACCATTCTTCACGTTGTAGTCTCCCAGTGTCTGTTCGGTGCGTCCTATGCGTGGTCGCATCACTCTTATCTCGTGCACCTCGGGGTCTTCCTTTCCGAAGAAATAGTCGAGGGGTGCTCCTGTTGAATCGACAGAGGGGAAATCGAAAATGAGTCGTCCGTCCTGTCCCACGGCATGACGCAGGTTGTTCATCAGCGTGCTCAGTGGCGACATAGGGTTGGCAATGCGGAATTTCACATGCTTATCCTTATATACTATGTTAAGATAAAAATCATCCATATATTGTTTTTTATTCAAATTTTCACTAATCTATCAGCTTTAGTTCTACCCTTACAGGATAGATGCCCGACATTCTCACCTCTATCATCTTCTGCAGGTATGTCTCAACGGAGGATTCCTTTGCCGCGAAGGCACGCTGGGTGTAGATGTTGTTGGTGATGTTGATCTTCACACATATCTCGTAGGTGTGGAAGGTGCCCTCGATGCGGTGATGGCGGTTGATGCGTATCGACTTTATCAGGTCGTGTACCACTCCGAAACGTGCCATCAGTTCTGTCTGGCAGAAGAGCTTTATGTCGTTTTCGGTCACTATGCGTCCGCCAGTGGCGAGAGCGTAGCGTTTCATCTGGCTCAGAGCCTGCTTGTCGTGCAACTCGTCAACACCTTCCGAAGGGTCGCATATCTGTACGGTGCGCTCGGCGTCGAAGTCGTGTGGAGTGGAGAATCTCGCTTCCTTTTTCAGTATGGAGTTCACTGCTGCGCCGTCTGTGGCAAGATAGTCGAGTTCGAGCGAGGTGTCGATGCGGTCCTTGTCTTTCAATACGGCGTAAACTCCTTCGGACACTGCCGAGGAACCCTTCGTCTGGGCGTTCCTCAGTCCGCCGATGGCACTTCTTATAGAAGCCATGATAGTCTCGTTTTCCTTTATGTTTACGCTTTGGAAAGCATAGAGGTCGGAGGTGTATTTCGTGTAGAGATTGAAGAGAAGTTTTGTCAGGCGTCCCTGATTGAAGCGGTCGGCACCTACTCGGCGAATCATTATATCGCTATCGGAGTAGAGCTGGTCAACTCCCGGACGCAGCAGCTGCACAAACTGCTTGCTCTTGTTGGTCCCTCCGAAATTGCCTGCAAGGCGGGCTATGGGCGACGTCCTCGACAAGGTGACAGAGTAGTGTCCCACGTTGGCGAGAATGATAACGTTGAGGTGGAACGTGTTGTCGTTAAAGACGAAACCATGCGACAGACCGTCGAACTCAAACATTATGTCAAGCCTTGTCCTGTCCTCAAAGTTCTCCATGTCGTCAACCACAAAGTACCTTATGTTCTGACGTGCGAAGAGGTCCATAGCACAGTAGTCGGTGAACGACTCCAAACCTCCCAGTCCGCTGTATCCGCAGCTTCGGTTATATACTATGTTGTCGAGAGAAAAATGACTTGACAAGGGCAGGTTGGCATAGTCCCATGGTGCAATGAGCGGCAGTTCCATGCCGTTGTCGGCAATGGAGGCGTTGACGCTATGAAACATGGGGTTGGTTACGACAAAGGCAAGTCCTCTGAGGTTGTTGACAGGGAAGTTGCCGAAGTCGAGGCTGATGAGCCAGCGTCTGCCGTCGAGCTGTGTTATTTGTTTCACCGCAACGTTGTAAACTCTCGTGGAGAGCAGTGGCTCGAAGGGATAGCGGTTGTCGGCTCCTAAATAGAAGACCGCATCCGAATCGACGCTGGCGGAGCTGACGTTGCGGTTGAGCGCTGTTTTCACCACTGCCGTTGCGGGCATTGCCTTTCCGGCATCGTCGAACACTAACTGCTGTTCAAACTCCTGCAATATCTCTGTCTTCAGCTGTTCGAGGTCGGCATCGTGGGCATTTGCCTGATAGGCGAGTGTGGACATGATGAGTCGGAAGACGGGATCGTTGTCCAGTCCTTCCAACTGCTCGCTCATGTCGCTCCGCTTCCATATCTCCAAAGCCTGTGCGATGAGGTCCTCAGTGCGTTGCCTTATCTCAAATATGTTTTGTTTCATTCTTTCTTAAACCTTTAAAAACTCCTCAAACTCCTTCAAACCCTTCAAACCCTTCAAACTCCTTCAAACTCCTCAAACCCTTCAAACTCCTTCAAACCATAATTCTTAGTTTCTCTACGCTACCTTACCAAACCTTTATTGACGTGCGGTATTCGTATGGCTCAAGATTTGTGAGTATGATTCCCCTGACAGCCACGAGAATCTCTTTTTTCTCACGTATGTAGGTCATCACCGTTGCCGTGTCGCGCAGTCGCGGTTCGTATTGTCGTATAGCCTCGTTTAGTTCGGAGGCAAAGGTCTGAATGTTCTTTGATGATCCGGAAATTTTTTTCTTGTATATTGGAGAGTTATCGCTCGACTCAGTGTGTATCGTACCGTTGCTCTCCTCGAAAATCTCAAACTTCAGTCCTGTGAACACAAACCCGTATTCGGGGTCGGAGGGGATGCAACCGAGAGGCGTGTTAAGCAGCAACTCGATTGACAGGTTGAGCGACTCCTTTATGTCGTCGGTATGTTTCAGCGTGCCTTTTTTCACGCTCAGTGGGGTTAATAAGTGGGTCATGTCCTATCTCCTTTATATCATTGGTAGGAACTCCTCTTCGTTGTCATCATCAGGGCGATAAAGCTCGTCGAAGAGAGACTTGAAGAGTGCTTCGTAGAGGCGGTCGTAGAGTGAGGTGCGCAGCTCCTCCGTCATCTCCTTCCTCATGCGTGGAATTATCTCCTCGTTGATGTATGTTCCCAATGTTTCTTTCAGCTCAGAGGTGAGCCGCTCGTGCAGCTTGTCGTGCATCTCGGCAATCATCTTCTCGTAGATTTCCTCTCTTAGCTGCTGATAAACCTCGTCCTTTATCTCGCGCTTGAGCTGGTCGTAGTCGATGCTGGTGTCAACAAGCACAACGATGTCGAGCAGTGTTGTCTGCGCCTCAAGCCATTCGTGCAGCCACTTTATGTAGCTTACGATGTTGAGCATTGATGGCTCTCGTCTGCCGTCGTTCCAGAGAGAGGCTAACTTTCCGTTCTTTAGCTCCAGTATGCTGCCCTCCTTCTCCTCGGTTATCAGTCCTTGCGCAAGCTCGTCCTCCTTGCATGCCACGATATAATATTCCACGGTGAATGCCGTTTCCTGCAGCAGGTTGATGAGGTGTCTTGAAGAGCGAAGCCTGTTGAAGTTCCTGAACCTGAAGAGCAGGTTACGCAGTATTCTCTTTCCTTCTCCGTTGTCGAGGTTCTTGTGGTTCACTATTGCCTCTATGTCACTGACAATGATGGCGAGGAATTCGTCGTATTTCTTGTCGCAGCTCACAGTCAGCACTGGCGGGATATAGTCGGTGTCGATGGTGAGAGTGCCATCCACAATGACAAATCTCTTTATCGGAACCACGTCGGCATCGGAAATCTCGCTGAGGGTGTGGAGTGAGAGCTCGTAGTTTGGCTCTTCGAAGGGCACTCCCTCGCGCTCGAACAGGCGTGGTTCACCTTCGGCAATGCCCACACATAGGAAGTATTCCTTCTCTGTGAGCTTGGGTATGGATATCTTCAGCTCACCGTTGATGTCAACAATAGTGCCTGATGGCAGCAATGCCGTACACATCAGCGAGCTCATTTCGTATGTTCTTCCCACAAACGAGCCTTCTGCATAGAATGGACAGTCGGGCAACAGTCCTATCCTTCCGTCGGACAATGCCGTTCTTACGACAAGTCTCTGTCTTGTATCGAGGCTTGCCTCCATGTTGCGGAACACGGCATCGGTGAGAGCCATTCCGGGTTTCCAGTGTATTTTAGCGTTATAGAACATTCGTATTATAGTTTAGAAGTTTAACGTCAGTATTCTTGCCAACGATGTTGAAACTGCAGAAGATGTCGATAGGCATGAGGTATGTGCTGATGAATTCCGTGAGTGGCGCTATTCTTTTTTCCTCTTCACGGTAGGTCTCTTCCGTGAGGTTGTCAACCACTATGTCGAAATCTATTTTCTGCATCCAGTATTGTGAGTTGTCGGTGTCGCTGTATGCCGATTTCCTTATCCTCACCTTCCTTCCGGCAATATTTTCTATTATTCGTTTCACGAAGCGTATGTCGCCTCTCCTGTTTGCCACCAGTGGCAACAGCAGTGCCGCCTTTGCCACAAGAGGGTCTTTCACCTGCTCTATGTCGAAGTTGAAATATTCCTTGAGCACATAGTTTACCTTCAGCTCCAGTATTTCCTCTATGTGTCTTTCCGTTGCAAGGTTATTGCGGAAATTGAAGGTGTCGATGGGCAGGAAAGCCTCTTCGAGGATGTGTAGGCGCCGCTTCATCTCCTCATAGCGGGTCTTCACGTCCTTCTTCTGCCTAACGCCGTCGGCATTGGTCTTGGTGAGTTCGAAGTCGCCGGTGAGTATGGCTGGAGGCAACAGCTTTAGCAAGCCGTCACGGGCAATGTCTATGGTCAGCTCTTCCTCGTCGAGGTTCATGACATCAGCAGTGTAGTTGCGGTAGAACGTGCCGCGGTGGCGGACTGTCCACAACAACTCCAACTCTGGGTAAAGATGCCCGAGAAGCATTTCTGCACTTACCTCTTTGTTCATATCTCAACGTATATTATTCTGTTGTTTTCTTCTTTTATTCTGATTATGTCGTGTGGCGGTATGCCAAGATCGCGCAGCGTCAGATGTTTATGGGGGAAGTCGCTGTCGATGATAGTGTATTCATTTTGGTAGAATGCGCCGGGGAGCTTGTATCGCAGCGTGGGGTGACTTTCCATGAAGTCCTCCACAAGGTGTGCCGCGCACATCACGTCGGTCCTTCGGTCGGTTTCCCTCTCCACTATGTGGTCAACGAAGGGGTCGTTGAGCAACAGTGTGAAGCCCCTTTGAGTTAGTTCGCCTACGGTGGTCTCAAGACTCAGCCCTTGGCGACGCTCCACTGGTTCCCATGTCTCGTGAAGCGGACAGCCGTCGTCCCAAGCCCTGTGGTCGATGGTGCGTGCCGTAAGATGCTCGCCCTCGTAGTAGAGCATACGCTGGCTTGTGGGCATTCCTGCGATTACCTTCACTGCCTCCTGCGCCTGCACCGCTCCTATGATGCTTGCTACGATAGGAGTTGTTGGTGCGTGTCCTGCCTGTTCTTTACGTCGTATTATGCCGGAGCAGGGCATACGGCGTTGCAGTTCCTCCATGCCCATTGGTCCGAGGCTGCATGCGTAGCAGTTGTGCTGCGGTTTAAACACTCGTGCAGTGCCTTCCAACTCTATTATGCCGCCGTCTATCCATGTCTTTCCTGCCCTGAGGCAGAGTCGCTGGATGCAATATCGTGCCCATCGGCTATCGACACATCCCACCACGACATCGGCTTTTCTGAAAAGCCCAAGCCCAACGTCGAAGGCAACGTTACCAAACACCGTTTCCACTTCAACGTCGGGACTTATATCTTTCATTCGCCTTGCGACAACGTCAACTTTCCTCTCGCCCACGTCGCTTTTCCGAAACAATATGGAACGGGTGAGATTGCCCATTTCCACATGGTCGAAGTCAACTACGGTGAAATGCCTGACCCCCATCAGCACAAGATTTTTCAGCACCTCGTTGCCCAAGGCACCGCAGCCAATCACCATCACGCGTCCGTGGCGTAGTTTCCCGTTGTCTATCTCCAATCTCTCAATTCTTTACTTTCGTTTGCAAAGATAGTGCAAATCGAGCGAAATACAAAATAAAAAAAAGACTTTTTTATATTTTTATTTCCGAGATGCAGCCTATCTTATCCAAAGATAGTGCAAAAAATCGATTTAGCGAAGGAAAAGAGAATATTTTTTCTTTTCTGAGCGTGAGATTTTTATTTAAATCGAGCGAAATACAAAATAAAAAAAAGATTTTTTATATTTACTCTTCCATTTTTAAAGTTGAGCCGATAGGATTGCCTTGGGAGTCGCGGTTCACACCGTCTTTTCCCGCCTTCTCGCGCAGATAGCGTTGGTAGGCATTTTCAACCTCCTCTTTCTTCTGCGTGGTCAGTTGCTCGCGTATGTCGCTATATTGTTTAAGCAAAGCGTCCATAATGTTCTTCGCCTCGTCAATCTTCTCAGGTTTCTCACCGATACATTCTTTTACAAGCTCGGCACTGTATTTTACCTTCATTTGCTCGTGATGACCCTGACATCTGTAGTCGAGCATATCAATGGCCTGGAGTAGGAGGTCGCGGCGCTCCTTTGTTACTTTCGGCATGGTGAGTCTCACAAACTTCACCTGCGGACTGTCGTCGTCCTCGTCAGCCCCTGCAATTTTCTCAAGAGATATTATGAACTCCGGATGCTTGCTGTACATTCCTGTAATGAGCAAGGTGATGAACGCCGGCTGTATAGGGTATAGGTCTATCTTGTCGTCGTCGCCTTCCTTGTCGTGCACGACGATTCGTGCCATGTCCTCCATACGATATGTCTTATCGTCGATTTTCTCCTCAAAGCTAAGCAGTGAAGAGGGGTCTGCCTTCACGCAGAGTTGTGCATAGCCGTAGGACATCTCTGTCACATAGCCTACCAGGCGTTCCTGGGTTTGTATAAGCACATTAGATATCTTGACTTTCATCTGTTGTTCCTTTCTTTTTTGTATTAACCCTCAGCTTTCTTCAATTCCTCCTCTTCCAGTTTCGGCTCAGGTTTCTCTGCCGAGCCACCTCCACCGGCAGCCATTCCGTCGGAGATGTTAGGCGACTTGAATGCCGAACCGGCTTCGAGGTTGTCGAACTTTGCCTTTGGTCCTGTTGTGTCGCCCTTGATTTCCGCTTTGCCTCCAATGGTTGTGTCGCCCTTTGTCTCCACCTTGTCGCCGCCGAGAGTGACGTTGCCTCCATCGAGTGTCACCACCGCCTTCTTCTCTCCTTGCTGCACTTCGGCTGTTGTGGTAGCGAACACTGCCACCTTGTCGGACGATAGCTGTACGAGCTGGCTTTTCGTTTTCTTGTCCTTGCTTCCAAGCAGCATCTTGTCGGCAAGAAGGAGCATGGAGCTGTCCTTGGCAAATTCCTTTTCCTTTATTGTCTCCTTGTCGCCCTCCTTCGTCTTCTCCATGTTCATTGCGGCGAGTTTCATCTCTTTTGCGTTGAGTGAGATGCTTCCCGTGGAGTTTCCTTCCTTGTCGAAGGCAGCCATATCGATAGTTTCCGCACGGAATGCTATTTTACCTTCTGCTGTGAGTGCCTTTTCCTCAATTTTTCCGTCCTTCATCTCATTGTCTATTGCCTGTACGGTGAAGGTCTTGGTGGTTATCTTCACATCGCCTTTCGCTGGATGTTCGCTGTTTTTGGCGTCATCCTTGTTCACTTTCTCATTGGCAGTGGAGAATTCAATGGTTTGGGCATTCACTTTCATAAATCCTTTTTCAAGAATTTCATTGTCGTCATTTACTGCTTCGAATCTCAACGACGGCATCTGTATCGACATACCCGCTGCCTCGTTTGTGCGTAGGTTGCCATCGCCGTCCTTTGCCACCACATCCACCGCTTCAGCCTGTAGCGAGATGTTTGTATTTATAGCACTCTCGGAGTCTTTCTCGAAGGCGGCGGCATTGGTGTCAAGTGCAGTCTTTATCTCGTCGAGAGCTTTGTCGCGACGTTTCAGTTCGGCATAGTCAGCCATGGAAGATAGATAGTTGTTGAGGATTGACACCATCGCTTCGGTCTTTCCCTTTATCTTCTTCTGCATCTCGCGTATCTCCACATGGTTGGTGCGTGCCGCCTCCTCTGTGGCGTAGTTTTCGTAGCCTTCTTCAAGCATTTCGGCAATGTTGTCAAACAGACTGTTGATGTCGCTCTTACATTTGTCGATGTCTTGTTTCATCTCGGTGCATGCAGTTGCCAGTTCACCTTTCAAGTCGTCGATTTTGGTTTTCTTTGTCTTGTTCGCCGGAGTGGCATGAATGTCAATGGAAGTATCGGAGTTGAGCGTCAGTCCATTACCTACAGGAGCAGGCTCTACAAACACGCCTTCACTTTCCTCGCTTTGCAAGGTGATGCCTTTTGCTTGGAACACGATGCTCGACTCGTCGAGCAACACATTTTCCTTGCCATCGATGCCCGGGTCAACGGCTACGGTTGAGATGGAAGCAGCGCGTTGTCTTATCGAGCCGCCTTTCTCATCTTCTCCTGTTGTTCCTTCGAGCGAAATGTTCGCTGCGCGCACAGTCACTTCCGAACCACCGGGATAGAGCATTCCTCCCGGGTCCACGTTGCCGATCATAATCTTTGGTGCGGATATGATAAGCATGTTGTCGTCCCTGACGAACTTTATGCCTTTTGATATTTCGGCAATCTGGTTTTTCAGTTCCTGAACTTCCCGTTTACACTTGTGCAGTTCGTCGAGTTCACCCTCCATTTTGGAGTTGTAGTCGTCGAGTATTGCCCTTAGGTCGTCTAATATATATCCCATAACGATTGTTTCTTTCTTTTATGTTATAACCAACGGCTCGGTGTTCTTGAATAGCGAGCGCAGATATTCCTTGATGGCGTCGAGATCGGGGTTGCGCATTGCCTCAAAGCCAGCGGCATCGTCGTCGAGCTTGTAGGTGAATCCCTTGTTGTTGGAGAGTAGGATGTTGCCTGCGCCTGTGTATTCGCAAAATGCGCGGGGACCTGCTGCACCCTTCCAGTTCACCAACTCCTGTATTCCCGGCACGCTCCACCACTGTCCGTTCTTTGTGATATTTCTCTCTATGCCAAACTCTGCCGCGAGAGGAGCGACCAAGGTGTTAGCAAGTTCTTGTCCAATTTTCTTATCCTTTTCTTTGACCTTTTCCTCTTTAGACATTTCGTATGGCACGATGGCATCGACAAATTCCTGCCATTTCTCGTCGCTTTCATCTGTTATGGCAGTACCGATTGGCGCTTCATCGTCGATGGAGAAGAATTGTGAATCGTCAAATCCACGCAATACGTCGTAGATACATTTCTTCATCACCATTTTCGTCAGACCGGCAGGTATCGCAAGAGGTTTCTTTAGCAGTTTTGCCAAATCCTCACTAGAATTAAGTTCTATGTTCAATGCCTCCGATGTGCTAACAATTGGAGACTCTGGACCTTTATATTTCTTTTCCTCAAAGGCATCGCCTCCCCAATGTCGCTCTATACTCTTATATAGCGTATCTTCATTGTCAACATATTCCTCCTTGAATTTCTTGACAGCCTTTCTCAGTTTTTCGTAAATATCAATAAACTCTTTAGCCCATTTCTCGTATATGTTCTTTCTTGGATAATAGTCTGTAAGATCAGGTGCCAACATGTCTTTTAGCCCACCTATCTTGTAGTCATCCCAGGCCGCTTTCAACACTCCGTCCTCCTTTGTAACATCTATGTTGGAATTAAAATTGTCCGTATAGTATATGGACACATGTATCGGAATATTTTCGTATGCCTTCTTTTTCAGCGTTTTGATGTGGTAGAGTTGCCGGCTGAAGTTGTAGTAGAAGTTCTTCACTTCCTGCTTGGTGTATCTGAGCAGCGACAGGACGACGAAACCCTTGTTGTGCAGATAGTCGAGGTCTTGGTTGTTCTCTTCGCCGAAGGTGGCGGAGAGTCCAAGTGTTTTCCACGAGCCACCGCCTTCGAGAGCTGTTCCCGACTTTGAAAGTAGCGACGTGGGAACCCAAGCCTTGCCCAAACCCGCTGTAATCAGCACATTGCGTTTCGACTTGATGTTCAGCGTTCCTTCGACAGGACGCATCAGTACTTCCCACATGTTTCGTATGAACGACAGGTCGGTGATGTTCTTCAGTTCCTCAATAACCTTTGCTGCTGTTGGCGACAATGCCCCCACACCAGCTTGCAAGCCTTTGTTAAGGGCTTGGCCGGCGGCACCTAATGCGGTGTGCACACCTATTCCCCAAACGTATGGTATCTTGTCCTGAATGTTCACACCGCTCTTAATGTCAAGATTGTTTCCAGCCACAATGCTGACATTCTTTCCTGAAATGCTCACGTCGCCGTTTGGCGCGCTTATGCTGATTCCGGTGAATGCGTTCATGTTGATGTCGCCCAACGGACTCTTTATGCTGATATTTCGGTCGGTAGCCGAGAGTTTCACCTCATACATGCCGTTAGCGTCCTTGAACACCATTCCGCCATTGAGTGGCTTTGGCGTAATGTCCTCCATGGTGGTGACGTGGTCCAGATTGTCCTTTGCCATAAGCAAATCCAGTTTCGCGTCTTCCCATTGTTTCTTCAGTTCCGGGTCGTCTTTTGAATTGTGATACGCTTCTTGGGCTTCGTCAACTTTTTTCTCAAGCTTTTCTATATTGTAGTCGTTGATGCCTTCTTGAACGTAGTCCGCTATGTTCCATATTGCCGCCAATGGCGGTATCAGCGCATTGAGCAACGATGCGGGTTCTTCGTCCCTGAACGTTATGGAATGTCCGTTCTGCGACGTTATTGCTCGAGGTGTGTATTTGTAGTCGATGCGTTTGTCTGCCGCTGTTGCACCCTTGCTCGGGTAGCGTTCCGCCGTGTAGAGATATCCGCTGACGTATGGACGCTCAATGTTGCCGCCTGTGTAGTTAATCATCACATGGTCGTGTATGGCAGGAGTCATGAACACTCCACCGCCACCACCTCCTGTGAATGGGACGAGCACTCTAATCCATGGTGAAAGAGCGTGATTACCGCCCTGCCACAGATATTTCACCCTCACTCGTCCAATCTGCAGAGGGTCTTTGGTTTCCATCACCACCGCCTCCTGGGCAGTGGCTTTCAGTATGTGCGGTATGCCGCAATGTGGAGGTAGTACGACAATATTATTGGAATCCGTATAGCATGGTTGCATTTTGTCGTTGAGAGTAGGTATCACCTCAACGGAGTGTTTCCTCACGGTAACATTGCTGTTCTTTTCTTTGACAAAGCTTCCATACATTCGGCTGACAATATAGTAGTTTGCAACGCCGTCGTCGAGGTCGATGGCATCGGTGAGGTCAAATTCTGGCACATGGTCGGAGAAGTTTATGTCCACCTTTCCACGCTCAGCGGCCTTCTCTCCCTCCTCTATCTTGTGGTAGAAATTGTTGAGGAATTTGGTGCGGGTGGAGTCTTTTATTACGAACTGTCTCATTTTGTCGGCATCCTTAGGGTATTCCCAATCGGTACGCTGGATGCCTGCATCGTCGGGATATACACTAACGAGTTTGTCGAAATTCTTCTCTGAATCCGTTTTCATAATGAGCCTTTTCCCCACCTCCACTGCCGCTCCTGCAAAGCCTGATGCAATATCGCTGGCTGCTTTCGACTTCGACAGAACAGTACCCATTGTGTCGTAGGCAAGGGCTTCTATCCAATGTGAACGGCTGTCTATGTAGTCGTTTTCCTTCGTAACAATATGTTGTTGCTCGTCGTCAACATAGTTTGGAGCATAGAAGATGTCTTTCTCTTTCTCTTCCTCTTTTTCCTTTTCGGCATAATAGTGGTCTCTCCACAGCAGTTTTTCTATCTCGTCGTCCGACAAGTCTTTGTTGCTCTCTTTTATCTCTATTCTCTTTTTTGCCTCATTTTCTTCTTCCTTTTTCTTCTCCTCCTCGGTTTCTTTGTAAATATAGGTGTAGTCGCTTGAGAAATTGTCTATATTGAGAGAAATGGATGAGTCGATGTTGATGTCGGGATAGGTGAAAATATACTTTCCGGAGAGTTTTGAGGCTGTAAGGTCTTCGGGCAAGCCGAGACAGAACTTGCCGTTGCGGTAGCAGAGGAACTCGCCGCAGCGAACCGCCACGCGCCTGATGAAGTCGTAGAACGACTCGTTGTACTGCACGAGATATGGCTGCACCAGCTCACGCTTCTTTTCCCCGAACTCGGTGTCGGTCATGCTGAGGTTGCGAAGCCGCTCCGGAGCGCACTCCACAAACGACTCATGGAAGCCGAAGCGTAATGCCATCTCTCCTTTTATTATTTCCTCACCGAACTGCTGTCCGCTATATACCTTGCTGTATTTGCTCAGCTCCATCAGCTTGTCGGGACTGTAGCATTGCAGTGTGACGTATCTTGTCGAGTCAACTATGGAAATTTTGAAACTGAACACAAGATACCTCACAGCGATGTTCGTCATGTGGTCTATTATGGTGCTTTCCGTGTCATTGACAGAAACTTTGTGGCTCTCCACACCGACAACACTTATTGCCGCTGGAGTAGGCTTTCCTTTAGATTCATTGAAAAATACCTCCTTTACATATTTTATACAGTCCCTGTTGGTCATGGGAACCTTAAGTTCCGTGTTGGGGTTGATAGACAATTTTATGGTCATAGAGCCTGGCTGGAACACCTTCTTGTCGTATTCTATCTCATTGACCACGAAATTTACTTTTGTCGTAATGTCCGACTCCTTGTCTCTGTAATACACAGGATGTGCAGAGTCGCCCAATGCCACATACGCCATCTCGTCGAAGTTATCGCCTCCATACTTGTCGTGGTGCCTGTAGCTGTCTATCGACAATTCCTGGGCTTTTGTTGTTGCCTTTCCGTTTTTGTCGGTACTTGATACACTGATAGTATGCGCAAGGATGGACTTCAGTCTTTCCTTGACTATATTGTTGTTTCTGACGTATTCAGTAAAGATTATAAATTGTTTCATTGCACCATGAATAAAATTATCTCAAAAAAATCAGTTGACGAAATTGAGCCTCAGATGTCGTTCTTCCTCGCCGATATATGTAATGGATGTGAGCAGGAAGGAGAACTCAAGCGACATCTGGTTCCCTTCTTTTGCCTCGTCGTCGTCGTAATGCTCCACAATGTCAACGACGTACCCCTCCACCACCATCGCGCTGTCGTAGCTGGTGAGGAAGTTGTTGTTGTCGTAGGTGGCGTTGAACACAATAGAGAAGATCTGACTGTCGTTGCTCACCAGACGCTCGTAGTATTCCCTCGTGTCGTTGGTGCCAATCAGCGTGGCTACAATCAGCTCCGAACCCGACATTCTGCCGTAGGGCTTGCCGAAGTCATTGCGCGGTCGGCGCAACGTGTAGTCAAGACGCTGCACTACTGTAGCGTTCTCGCGTCTCAGGACATGCTGTTCGATGATGTTTTCCGTAAACAGCGCCGCCTTGGTGTGGTTTGAAAGTTTTGGCATTCAACTAATATGGTTTAAAATGAAAAAGTGTCTTCAGGCTCCTCGCCTATACTCACGTCGTTGGCGGTGAGGCAGTCTGCCGTGATGTGCAGTGTCAGCAGGCGGCGGCTTGAACTTTGTATGTCGTAGTTCTCGTGTATGGAGAAACACTGTGCCCCGTCGAAATGCAGGTTGCGGCATACTGTCTCTCCTTCCGACTGTCTCACGTCGTCGATGTCGAACTTAAGGCAACCGCTTGCTTTCTCGTTGCAGAGATACCATTCGTAGAGATACAGGTCTTCCTTGGTGGGAGCAACTACGGTCACCTCGATGGCCTCGCACTTCGGGGAGCTGTCGGGATGATAGGAATTGTGTGAACGGCTGACGTGGGTGCGGCACCCTACAACAAGGTATTCCTTGCTGTAGAGTCCCGTCACGTTGTCTCCGAACTGAAGATGTGCGATGATGTTCATCGTCAGTCAGTTTATTACTTCCAAGGATTGTTGTACTCAACAGGACCGTTCTTCAGAGTCTGGCAAACTACCTCGATCTCCTCATAGTGCTCCTGTCCGTCTTCCCACTTCTCGGTGTAGTGTATGCAGTAGCATCCTGTTCCCTCAAGGCTCTTCATTGTAGAACCGTCAACGGTGTTCTCGAAGGTCACCTTCATGTCGCGTGGGTCGTTTGGAGCCAACATCCACTGCAGCAACTGGTTGTTGCCGTCGTTCATTGCCTTTACGCGGATTGTCACCTTGCCGCCGCGTGGAATACCTGAGATCTGTCCCTCAATGTCTGTGCTCTGGTTGAATTTATAGTCAACGAGGATAACCTCACGCTCTTCGAAATCCTTCACTTCCAGTTTTACTGGTGTTACGTTTAATGCCATAGTATATATGTTTTTTAATCGTTAATACTCAATATTTCAATATCTCAATCATTCAATATTTCAATATCTTATGCCCACTCGTTCTCAAACTCCACAGAGCCGAACTTCATCTTCTGGCAAGAAATCTCGATCTGCTCGTAGTGTCCTGCCTTGTCTTCCCACTTCTCCTCGAAGTCAACGCAGTAGCCTCCCTCAAACTCGATGGTCTTCATCACCTTGCCGGTCTTTGTCTCGTTGAAGGTAATCTTGCCGTTCTTTGGCAGGTTGCGCTCAAGCATCCAGGCGAGCAAGTCTGGTGTGCCATCGTTGAGAGCCTTTACCTTTACTACTATTCTTCCACCGCGTGGAATACCTGACATCTGGCCTTCAGTATCTGTAGCCTGGTCAAACTCGTAGGTTACCATCTGCACTTCGCGCTCCTTGTAACCGTCAATCTCGATTTTTACTGGTGTTTTTGCCATAATAGAAAAATTTTAAATGTTAATATTATAATGTTGTTTTCTTTTCGTTGTTTCTAACGATGCTGCAAAGGTAGAGATTTTTTCGCATCGTATAGAGCCATTTTGGGAAAAATGTTGGTCATAAGGGGAAAACCTTTCATTTTTCCCGTTTTTGACCAACAATTTCGTGCTTTCTAATGTAAAGTCTTAAAAAAATACTTGATTTATGCAAGTTTTTTATGCCATTGCGGCATCCTTGTCCTTCTTGTCGGCGCTCACCTTTATGATGAAGTTCTTTGCCGAATAGAACGGAGTGAGGCTGATGTCGCAGGTGATGCGCTTTGTCACCGGATCCTGTGTAGGCTCCTTGATCTCATAGTTCTGGAACAGGTTGCCATATCCCTTGAAGTCGTTGAGGAATGCCTGTATCTTTGCCTTGAGGTTCTTTGGAGAGTTGTATGGATCCCAGTTCTCAAGGGCAACCTCGTGAACGAAGTTCATCAGCACCTTCTTAACCCAGTCGAACACGCGTACGATAGGATATTCCTTCATGGCTGTGTTGTCGCCGTTGTAGAGAGTGGTGTTGTTGAATGCCATCACGCGGCCCTCGCTATATACCATAGGCACAACCTGATTGTCCATCAGGGCAGCAATCTCGCTCTTCAGCAGGTCGAGCTTCACACCCTTCACACCGTCGAGTGTACCATACTTCTTACCGCCGGCGCCCTGTGCCATATTGGCTGTCTCGTCGTAGAGCTTTCCGCAGAGGGCAGCCGAAGGAGCGATGAAGAACGCGTTGGCATCTTCCTCGTCGGCAGACATCTTCTCAGCGTCGCGGCCTACAATCCAGTTGGCTGTCATAATCACGTTCTGCAACTCGGCGTCGCTGTCCTTGTAGCCCTCGGTGTTTGCCTGCAGGTCGTCGAACGAGTACTCGTCTGCATGGTCGGTGATGAGCATCACCTTGTATTTGAATGCCATCTTTGCCCACTGCAGCAGTGTCACCTTGTCCTGGAACACGTTGCCCGGAATGCAGACGAGGCTGTAGCAGTCCTTCAGCGAGAGACGGTCGAAACCGTTGCGCAGCAGGTTCTCCACCTCTCCGGCGAATCCTGAATCCGGGTCGGCGATGTCTTCCTTCACCACGTTGATGATGCGGAGGTTCTTCACCTTGTCGGTGTTTGCAGTCTTGAAGAAAGAGTCGAGCTCACGGTAAGAGCGCTCCAGGTTCTGTGTGGCATAGAGAGCGTCGGTGATGCCCTGCTTCAGCACAGAAGTGTATTTCTCTTCCTTCTCCTTGCACGAGGCGGCAAACTCTGTGGCTGTGCCGTGACCCTCGTCGAGCAGTGCGAGCCATCCCTTGATGTCGTTCTTCAGTGTCTCACGCTTGTCGGCGAAACGCTTGTCGGTGAGGAACACGTTCTTTGCAGCCTTGCGGGCTGGGTTGAGGTTGTCGGCGTCGGGTAGGAAACCGCGTATGGCGTTGAATCCGCCGAACGAAGCCAACAGTTTTGAGGTATCTTGTGCTTTTGCCTCAGCGGCTGAAGCCTGTACTTCCACCGAAGCCTGAGGAGCTTTTTGCATTTCTGTTTCTGCCATTTTTCCTTTGTTTTTTATTTGTTCATTAACTCAAAATTATCTATCCTTCAAGTTCTGAGAGCATTGCCTGCAGCATCTGCTTCAGTTCTTCGCGTGATCCTGCTTCCTTTAGGATGTCGCGCAGCTTGCGGTTCTGCTCAATGCTCTTGCGGATTTTCGCACTTGTGTCGATCTTGCTCTTCACTCCGGAGAGGAACTTGCTGTTCTCCACCAGGCGGCCCTTGCCACCCTGTGCCTCAAAATCGCGGAGCTCGCCGAACTTCAGTGTCTCGTTCACTGATCCACCTTCCTCGTCGATGAAGTCAACCTCCACGCTTGGCTTGAAGTGCGCGAAAGCGTCGTTGATGTTCTGGATATCCTCCACGAGTTCAGGATTGCCAGGTTCCACGTTCGAGGTGTACTGGTCAATCATAAGTGTCTTGTTGTTGTCTATCAAAGAGACTTTTGCTCCAGACTCCTCATCCGGAGCCATTGAGATGAAATTTTCCTTAATTGCCATAGCAAATCTTTTTTGTAATTATACGTATATACTTTATTTAGTTAACGAGTTAACGAGTTGACAAGTTGACAAGTTGCTACTTGTCGAGTTGACGAGTTGACAAGTCGTTTATTTTGCCGCAGTTTTGCGGTTGGACTATCACCTTGTCCACTTGTCAACTTGTTTACTTGTCCACTTGAATTATTTAATATCAAACTTGAGTTCGTCGCCATCCACTCCTACCACTACAGTGTCGCCGCCTTTCACCTTTCCGGCTATTATGAGCTTTGACAACGGGTGACGGAGGTCCTTGCGTATGTTGCCGATAATCTGGCGTGCGCCATACTGAGGGTCGAAGCCTCTCATTGCCACCTTTGCCTTCACCTCGTCGCTCATCTCCAGCTTTATGTCCTGCTCGTTGAGCAACTTCAGCAAGCCTTTCAGATGGATGTCGAAAATCTTCACCACCGTCTGCTCCGTTATTGGCGAGAACGGAACAATCTCTGTCAGACGGGCGAGGAACTCCGGACGGAAATACTGCTGCATGATGTCCATCATCTCCGTGTTTGTAGGGATGTTGCCCTCCTGGAACTTCTTGGCAATGTATTGGCTGCCGATGTTGGAGGTGAACAGTATCAGTGCGTTGGAGAAGTCGCCAACCCTGCCGAGGCGGTCGTGGAGCTTGCCCTCGTCCAGTATCTGGAGGAAGAGGTCGAACACCGACTTGTGTGCCTTCTCTATCTCGTCGAACAGCACCACGCTGTATGGGTTCTGGCGAATCTTGTTCACCAGCAAACCGCCTTCCTCGTAGCCCACATATCCCGGAGGCGCACCGTAGAGCAATGCCACTGAGTGCTCTTCCTTAAACTCCGACATGTCGAAGCGCACGAGAGCCGACTCGTCGCCGAAGAGGAATGCCGCAAGGGCCTTCGAAAGTTCTGTCTTACCAGTACCGGTAGGACCGAGGAAGAAGAACGAACCCATTGGCTGTCCCTTCTTGTTCAGTCCTGAGCGAGACTCAAACACACTGTCGAGCACTTTCTTTATGGCGTGGTCCTGACCGATCACACGCTCCTTCAGAGTGTCCTCTGCGCCAAGCAGTCGGTCGCGCTCCGAGGTCTGCACCTTACCGAGAGGTATTCCCGTCTGCTTTGCCACCACAGCCTCCATGTCGGCAGTGGCGAGGTCGGTGCGTCTCTGGCTTTCGTCCTCCACCTTGTTGTTCTGAATCTTCAGTGCCGCCATCGAGCGGTCGATGAGGTCGAAGGCAGAGTCGGGCAGTGCCTTCTCGCTGAGGTAACGCTTGGCGAGGCGTATGGCGTCTTCCATCACCTGCTCGCCAATCTTTATTCCGTGGAACTCCTCGTAGGCAGGCAGTGCGCCCTTCAGTATGTCGAGACAGAGGTCTGCCGTAGGCTCTTCCACGGTGAGTTTCTCCAGCTTGCTTGTCATCTCCTTGTCTGTCTCAATGTTCTTCGTGAATCCGTCGATGCTCGACGTGCAGAGCAGCTGCAGCTGTCCGCGTGTCAGCTCCTGTTTCAGCATTGCCGAGCAGCCGAAAAGCGAACCCTGCTTGTCAAAGAGTTTGTCGAGGCTCTCGATTATGAGCACTGCACTGCCGCTGCCACGGCGTTCGCTCATCATCTTCAGTATGTTCTTGAACCGGTTCTCCACCTCTCCCTTATACTGTGCGTCGGCGCTTATTGCTGCGAGGTCAACCTCCATGGCTGCCGCGTCCTTCAGGAAGTCTGGCACCTCGTTGTTTGCCAGTCGGGTGGCGAAAGCCTCAATAAGCGCTGTCTTTCCCACACCAGCCTCACCGGTGATGAGAAGGCTCGACTTTGTCTTTCTTCCCAAAGTCTCGAACACGGTTTCCAGTTCTTTCTCGAAACCCACTATCACACCGAGTTTCCCCTCGCGTGCCTGTTTCACCTTGTCAATGCAGTATTGCTCCGCACCGTTGGAGCTGCCCTTTGGAGCCACGCCCGGTGTAGGCTCGTAGCAAGGTGTTGACGCTTCCGCGCCCGCTCCCATTTTCTCGCTTATCTCCGCTGCGGTCATAGGCAATGTCTTCAGCTGGTCGAAGGAGAATCCCACGCCGGGAGTCACAAGGGCTGCGAGCACACAGATGGCGTTGGCTTCGTCAAGACCAAACTTAATCTTGTATTCCTCTGCCTCGTCCATCACGTTCTGCGATTCGTCGGACAACTCAAGGTCGCGCATTGGTCTTACGGCTCTTGGCGCCAACTGCATCTGGACGTCAGCCCAATCCTGCAGGTAGTAATAATCCTTGTCGAGATCTGACTCAATGAACTTGACCAGCCCCACATCCTTGTGTAGGACAGCCTTGAAAAGATGTGCCGGATAAACGGCATCGCTACAATATTCCTCTGCGAATGACTGTGCGATAGTTTTGAGGTTTTCCTTCATATTATATATTTATGGCCTTACAACTAAGTGTATTGGCGAATTGTTACCAATCTGCCTTGAGACATTCTCCTATATAAAGATCATGCTCCATTAACAGGCGCAAAAATACAAATTATTATTAATCCTCACAAACTTTATAATATTTTTATTTATTTTTTTCGATTTAATTAACACTCTGTCTTTATTGCAGCCTATTTTGCACAAACTTGAAGAAACAAAATTTCATTCTTAACACCGACCTCCCCCTGTGTCCTCCTTTCAAATCATTCGAAACGTTAATTTATTGGAAAAGCGGACAAAAACTTTGTAAAATGTATTGGAAAAGCGGACAAATTTATGTATTTTTGCATTGGAAAAGCGGACAAAACCGAAGTAAAACATATTGGAAAAACGGACAAATTATGATAAAACGCAAGATAATCAACAGGTTACGTGACTATTATCACAATACCAACAAGGCATTGCTTCTTACCGGGGCAAGACAGACGGGCAAGTCGTACTCTGCCCGCCATTTCGGTATGACCTATTTCAAGCATTTCATTGAGATAAACTTCATAGAGGCTCCTTCGGCACGGACCATTTTTGTAAATGCCACCGATGCCAAGGACATATTGGTAAGACTGTCAGCCTATACTTCCGAGCCGCTCGTAAAGGGTGAAACACTCATTCTCCTTGATGAAATACAGGAATGTCCAGAAGCTCTTACGGCAATGAAATTTCTTGTAGAAGAGGGAAGCTATAGATATATTATGAGTGGCTCGCTGTTAGGGATAGAGATGAAAGACCTCCGGTCGGCTCCAGTTGGATATATCGACATTTGGGAAATGTATCCGCTCGACCTTGAGGAGTTTTTTGGTGCCGTAGGAGTTTCAGATACCGTAATGGACCACATAAAGGAGTCGTGGAACGGAATGAAACCAGTGGACGAAGTGGTACACGCCAAACTGATGTCAATCGTCAGGCTCTATCTTATTGTCGGCGGAATGCCTGCTGTCGTGGAGAAATATCTTGAAACAAACAATCTGCAGTCTGTAATGGAAGTGCAGAAAGCCATTCTAAGGCTTTACGAGGTGGACATTGCCAAGTACGACCCCAACCGAAAGTTGTATATCCGTGAGATATTCAACCTTATACCGCCTGAGCTGAATGCAAAAAACAAGCGGTTCATACTTAAGAACCTTAACGAGAAAATAAAGTTTTCACGCTACGAAAACAGTTTTATATGGCTGAAGGATGCAGGAGTCGCCTTGCCTACATTTTCTGTGGAGGCACCTACATCGCCTCTTGCCTTGTCGCGTTCGAGAAATCTGTTCAAAATGTTTCAGAGCGACGTGGGCTTGCTGGCAGCGACATACGCCGACGGAATACAGTTAAGAATCCTTGACGATGATCCCGACATCAACTTTGGTGCCATTTACGAGAATCTTGTAGCGCAGGAATTGCATTGCCATGGTTTCGACCTTAATTATTTCAACAGCAAGAAACAAGGAGAAGTCGATTTTATTGTGGAGAAATCCGGTTTTGCCTTGCCTATAGAGGTGAAATCCGGCAAATCGTACCAGCGTCACAATGCCTTGTCGAACATCATGTCAGACCAATCGTACAACATCCGTGAGGCGTTGGTCTTGTCGGGAGCCAATCTGAAAGTTGTCGATAGAATCAAATATCTGCCGATATACATGCTGATGTTTTTGGAGAAAGACAAGCCTATGGACATCTTTGTGAAAGTGGATTTGCCAACGCTTTAGAAAGTCCCAATACTTTATACTGTGCCTTTCTTGTCCCTGCAAAAAAATGGAGGGTTGGCTCCCGGAACGCTTTCCGTGAGGATGGAGTTCACCTCATACTCGATGCCGTTGATCTCTTCTTGCTTCCATCCACGCAGTTGCCTCCGCAGAGGGAGGGATGGTGTGGCCACGAAAACACAGGGCTCGCGCCCTGTGCTATTCTATGTCGCCCCTTCCGGGGCTTATTCAAACCGTTCAAACCCCTCTCAAACCCAATTCAA